>JADMIO011260300.1_pt1 | contig 58247 bp, 49 predicted proteins | sample 8958161 | NCBI WGS metagenome assembly JADMIO01 (sample SAMN16585339, study PRJNA669376) | soil metagenome | isolation source: Crop rotation soil | place: USA: Cullars Rotation, Alabama | collected 2011
CGCGACTTCAAGTCACGTGAATTCCAAGCTTCGGATCCCACTGTGCTGGAAAGTGTTGATGCGCAGCAGCGCCTGCGTCAGCACTGCGGCGGAAGCGTAGAAGCCAACTCGCGTCCGCCCGGCGTTCCAGGCGACGACGACCATCGGCAGGAGCCAGACGTTGCACAGGCTCCGGTAGTCATTGAACCAGCGATGGGGAAACAGCAGGATTTCGACGTTGTAGTACACCGTGCGCAACATCAGATTCCAGTCGACGGGCGCATGCGGGTCGTAGACCGTGTTGTTGAAGCTGACGTAGCTGCCATACCGGATCGATTCCCAGTGGAAGGGCAGCGATGCGAGGAGCGCGAGACCCGTTGCGGCGGCGAGGCGCCACGCGGCCGCCTGATCGCGAAAGTACATCGCCTCCAACGCCAGGAAGATCTCCGCGTAGACGAAGAATGCGAGGTGGGAGTACAAACCGAACGTTAATCCGAGCAGCAAGACAGGACCGCCCCATCGGCGCCCGAGACGCGCGGCCCGACTGCCGATCAGGGCGAGTCCAGCGGAGAAGACTCCGGCGAGCGAGTTCGTGTCCCCGCTCGCCATGAGCGATCCCGAAAACCCCGCGGTGAAAATCGCGGCAAGCCCCGCCGCCACCATGGCCAGTTCCCGATCCTCATGATGCAGGTCCCACCAGACGAAGACGGGAATCGAAAAGAACCAGATCGTCTCGATCAGATGAAACCCGATGCGGTCGCCGAACAGCTTCATCGGCACGAACGTGAGGAGCGCGAAGTTCTGCGCGATGTCGGTGGATGTCGGATATCCGCCGAGGAACGCCCAATTCCAGCCGGCCATGACGCCGCGCTCGAGCAGGTGCACACCGTCAACCGCTTCCTGAAACAGCGGAGTCCAGTCGTCCCAGAAGGGGATCTCGCGCCACTGCGAGAGCGGCAGGCGCGAGAAGACGACCAACGCCAGGACTGCGAAGCCGGCGACGAGCATCGCGACGCCGACCGCCCGTCCTGGGCGCGCCGGCTGACCGACGCGCCTGGGCGCGAGCAGCGTCAGGAGCGACGCGGCGGCCAGCGCCGTCGCATACCAGAACGCTTTCCCGCCGCGCAGCGAGCCGTCAATGGCGGCCCATTTTGCCGTGAAGAGGAAATTCAGCCACGCCACGGCGAGCGCGGCTGCGAGGCTGGCGCGGGGCGCCCATCGGGGAACCGTCGGAAGCATTCGTCAGCGACGCCGGGCCTGCAACGTCATACCCCGGGAGCGTAGCATTTCAACGGGCGAGGGTCGTCTGTCAGCTGGGCGCGCGTCGAACAGCGCTGCCGCCCGCCACGTCTAATGACAGGTGGAGGGCATCCATGGGGGCTTCGAAACGTCTGTACCGCCGTTCGGCATCCGGGCGGCTTGGCGGCGTCTGCGCGGGCCTGGCCGAATATCTCGATAGCGACGTGACGCTCATCCGCCTGCTCGCCATCGTGCTGGCGGTGGTGCCCGGCGGATTCATCGGGGGCATCGTCGCCTATCTTGCGGCGTGGGTCCTAATGCCCGACGAGCCCGGGCCGGCCCCCGTGCGTTCTCGACGGCTCATGCGCGCGGCCGCTGACCGTCGCCTGGGCGGTGTCTGCGGCGGGCTGGCCGATTACCTGAATCTGGACGCGACGGTCGTGCGCGTGGCCTGGGCCGTGCTGACGGTCATCCCTGGCGCGATCCTGTTCGGCCTGCTTGCCTACGTCATCGCCTGGATCATCATTCCGCTCGAGGACGTCTCGACGCCGGCGGCGGCATCGGTCGTCGCCTGAGGACGAACGCACCTTAACCGAACTTAATGTCTGCTTCATCTTCCCCTCACCTCGCCGCGGTTGAATGAGGCTGATGACACACGGTCATCCCTGATTCATAAGGAGAGCGAGAGATGAACGCAATTCGAAACACCGCGCTTTTGCTGAGTCTGCTGGCGGTCCCGGCGCTGGGTCTGGCCCAGACGCCTGCCGCCAAACAGGCGACGCCCACGAAGAGCGCTGCCACGAAGCCGGCCAGGGCCGCCAAGACCGCGGCGAAGGCCGAAGCGGTCCATGCGACCAAAGGGGTCGTCAAATCGGTCGACGCGACGTCGCTGGTAATCAGCCGCGGCGCGAAGGCGAAGGACATGACCTTCGTGCTCAACCCGTCCACGCAGACGACGGGAACGCCGGCGGTCGGCGCGACGGTGCAGGTGCGCTACAAGTCGGACGCGTCGCAGAACGTGGCGACGGCGGTCAGCGTGCAGCCCAAGAAGTAGGTCGCCCGGGGGGGCGCCGCGGTGCGGCCGTGGCGCCCGTCTTTCGCGTCTGATGATAATGAGAGGCCATGCGCATTCTGGTCGTTGAAGACGACCGCAAAGTGGCCAGGTTCATCGGGCGGGGCCTCGAGCAGGAAGGCTACGCCGTCGACGTGCTCTTCGACGGCACGGATGCGGGCGAGCAGACGCGTCTGGCCGACTACGACGCCATCGTGCTCGATCTGATGCTGCCGGGCCGGTCGGGCGCGCAGGTGCTGCGGGACATCCGCGCGCGCAATCCGCTGCTGCCCGTCCTCATTCTCACCGCGAAAGATTCCATCGAAGAGCGTGTCGCCGGCCTCGACGCGGGCGCCGACGACTACATGGCGAAGCCGTTCGCCCTCGCCGAGCTGTCGGCGCGCCTTCGTGCGCTGCTGCGGCGCGGCCAGCCGCGCGAGACCAAGCTGCGCGTCGCGGATCTCGAAATGGACACGATCCGGCGCACCGTGACCCGTGCCGGACGCCCGGTCGATCTGACGCCGAAGGAATACGCGCTGCTCGAGTTCCTCATGCGCCACAGCGATCGTCCCGTCACGCGCTCGCTCATCGTCGAACACGTCTGGGACATTCATTTCGACAGCGTCAGCAACGTGGTCGAGGTTCACGTCAACGCGCTGCGGAACAAGATCGATCGCGGCTTCGCGCCGCCGCTGATTCAGACGATTCGAGGCGTCGGCTACGTCCTGACCGACCGGCCCGCATGAAACCGCTCGCGCTGCGCACCAAGCTGACGCTGGCGTACACGGCGATCCTGGTCGTGTTGTTGTCGGCGCTCGGCATCGCGTATTACCGCGTGCTGTCGCGGCAGGTCGACGCCGACGCGACGGCGGAAGTCGAGCAGGTGACCAGCGGCCTGCACGGATATCTGCAGTTCGACCACGGCGTGCCGCGGCTCGACTACGACCACAACGATCCGGACGAAGCGTCGTTTGTCGATCGCGTCGCCCGCTATTTCCAGGTCTTCGACGCCACGACGGGAAAGTTGCTCCTGCAGTCGCCGGCGATCGCGCCGCTCGGCCTCGAGTACACGCCAGGGGAAGTGCGCGCGTTTCGCGATCACCTCACGATTGAGGACGTCCTGACGGATGTCGGCCGCCTGCGCTTTTCGAACAGCCTGATCACGCCGGCGCCGGGTGAAACGTACCTGCTGCAGGTCGGCGTACGGCTCGCGATGGTGGACAACGCGCTCCAGCGCTTCGTCGACCTGCTGCTGTGGAGCGGCCCGGTCTGCGTGCTGGTGGCGGTGATCGCCGGCCGGTGGATGGCCGGCCGCGCGCTGGCGCCGCTCGCGCGCCTCGCAGCGGCCAGCCGGGGGATCGACATCACCGATCTCGATCGGCGCCTGCCGGTCCGCGGCGCCGGCGACGAGCTGGATCATCTGGCGCTGGCATTCAATGACACGCTCAGTCGCCTCGCGGCCGCGGTCGGCGACATGAAGCAGTTCAGCGCGGCGCTCGCGCACGAGATCCGCACGCCGCTTGCCGCCATGCGGGGCGAAGCCGAGCTGGCGCTCCTGCAGGCGCGCACACCGGAGGACTACCAGCGCACGCTGGGGAGCCAGTTGGAAGAGCTGGATCGTCTGGCCCGGCTCGTCACGCAGCTGCTCACGCTGGCGCGTGCCGAGGCGGGCGAAATCGCCGTGAAGCACGAGCCGGTCGACTTGTCGTCGCTCGCCGAAGGCGTCGTGCAATCGCTCGCGCCGGTGGCGCAGGCGCGCGGCGTCGCGATGTCGTGCGAGGCGGCGCGCGACGTCCGGGTCGTGGGCGACGCCGGCTGGCTCGAGCGCCTCCTGTTGACGCTGCTCGACAACGCGATCAAGTTCACGGGGGCGCACGGACGGATTTGCGTCCGCGTGGCGCGCGACCAGGCCCGTCCGATGCTCGAGGTCGCCGACACCGGCATCGGCATCGCGCCCGAAGCGCTGCCGCACGTCTTCGAACGCTTTTACCAGGCGGATCCGGCGCGGTCGTCGGAAACCGGGGGCGTGGGGCTGGGCCTCAGCCTGGCGCGCTGGATCGCGATGCGGCATGATGCGACCATCGAGGCGTCGAGCGCGCCCGGGCAGGGCACCCGGCTTGTCGTGCGGTTCTAGCTGGCGTGGGGTCCGCGGGAACGCGGTATCGTAAACATCCGGAGGAGACCGTGAGAGCAATCGTATTCAAGACGTTGATTGTCACCACCGTGGCGTGCGGGATGAGCGCGGCGCTGCAGGCGGCTGACGGCGTGCTGATCGTATCGAAGACAACCATCGGCACGACTGTGCGTACCAGCCAGCTGCAGATCGAGCGCTCGCGCATGCGGACCGAAATGAACGACCCGTCCGGCGCAAGTCAGACGGTCGTGTTCGACGGCACGAAGCATGTGATGTACATGATCAACGGCGAGCGCAAGACGTACAGCGAGCTGACCCAGGCCGACGTTGACCGGCTCGGCGGGCAGATGCAGGATGCGATGGCACAGATGAACGCCGCGATGGCGAACATGACGCCCGCGCAGCGCGCGCAGATGGACGCGATGATGGCCTCGGCGGGCCGCGGGATCGCGGCAATGGCAGGCACGCCCGCCACCACGGTGTACAAAAAGACCGGAACCGACAGAGTGGGCCGCTGGACCTGTGACAAATACGAGGGCTATCAGGGCACGACCAAGACCAACGAGGTCTGCACGGTAAATCCGTCCGCGCTCGGGTTCTCGGACGCCGACTTCGCGGTCACGCGCGAGATGGCCGAGTTCTTCTCGAAGCTCATCCCGCAGGGCGCGGCCCAGCTCATCAGGCTCGGCAGAATGGAGGAGCAGGGCTACGCGGGATTCCCGGTCCGCCAGGTGTCGATCTCGGGCGGCCAGACCACGACGGTGGAATTGAGCGAAGTGTCGAAACAGACGTTCCCGGACAGCACGTTTGCTGTGCCGGCGGATTATCAGAAAGTCGATTTCATGGGCGGGCCCGGTCGTGGTCGAGGGCGCGGCCGCGGCGGCGACTGAACCAGACCAGATTCCTCAATGGGGCGCCGGGCTGCGTCAGCCTGACGTCCCATTCCTTTGGCGGTCGTCTGAATCAGCGCGGCGCTGCTGACCGTACGGCCATGCTGCCCACGATTTCTTCACCCGGTTGCACATCGCCCGAAATCATCTGCGTCCACGTGCCGTCGGTAATCCCGAGCTCGACGGGCACCCGGACGAGGCGGTTCCCCTCGAGCACCCAGACCTGACCCGCTGTCCTCGTGCGCGCTTCCGGTTTGAAAGAGGCGTCGATCGTTGCCGGCGCGTTCGAGCCCGCCAGATCCGCAGGCGCCGCGGCCGGCGCCCCGGCGGCCCGGGTTCCCGCATTGGCGGAGGCGGGCGGCGCCGGCGGTACGGGTTGTCCAAATGCGCTGAACATGGCCGCCGTCGGCTGGAAGCGCAGCGCGCGATTGGGGATGCGCACCGCTTCGTCCGCGCGTCCGGTCTCGATGCTGACCATGGCTGTCATGCCGGGCAGCAGTCGCAGATCGTTGTTCGGCACGGTGATGATCGTCTGAAATGTGACGACGCTGTTGATCGTGGTGGCGTTGAGCCGAACCTCCGACACCGTCCCGGAGAATCGCATCGGATAGGCGTCGACCGCAAAGGTGGCGAGCTGGCCTGGCTGCAGCCGTGAGATCGCCGCTTCGTCGACGTCGGCCACCATCTGCAGGTGGCTCAAATCTGTGGCGAGCAGGTACAGGCTCGGCGTGTCCATGCGCGCGGAGACGGTCTGCCCGGCATCGACATTCCGTGAGATCACCACACCGTCGACCGGCGCGGCGACGGTGCAGTACGCCAGGTTGACCTGCGCCTGTCGGACGGCCAGATTCGCGGCCGCCACCGCAGCGCGGTCTTGATCGTTCTGGACGTCATCCGCTTTCACCGCCACCGACGCGTCGTCCAGATCCTGCTGCGTGGCGATGCCGTCGGCGAACAGCGAGCGCTCGCGTTCCAGATTTGTCCGGTCGCTTTCGCGCGTCAGCTCGTGCATGGCCAGCGCGATCTGCGCCTGATCAGCGGCGGCGCGCATCGAATCGAGCGCCTCCTGGAGCGCCGTGGGATCGAGCACGGCCAGCAGTTGGCCTTTCTTGACGATCGAATCGAAATCGACAAACAGCTTCTGGACCGTCCCCGAAACCTGTGTACCGACGTCCACCGTGCGCGTCGGCATCAGTGTGCCTGTGGCTTTCACGATCTCGAGGATGCTGCCGGATGTCACGGTGGCTTCGGAGATCGCCGGCGTCGGACGCGGTCTGAAGTACTTGTAGTAAGTACCAAGTCCCGCGCCCAGGAGAGTGACGAACGTGATCGTGAGTACAACTGATCGTTTCCGCATCGCTGCCTCTACTTCGATGACGCTCGAAGTGAGGGCCGCGTTGACGGCTGCGGCAAACGTCACGCAATCGTCATGATTTCACTGACGCCTCACGTGTTCTCAGCGCACCGCGATGGTCACGGTGCCTGGCGCGCCGGCCGCGGCGCCGGTCGACACTGTGTAGGTAAAGGCATCGATGCCCGTGAAACCCCTGACCGGTGTGTAGACAAAACTGCCGTCGCTCTTCAGCACGACTTTGCCGTGCGCGGGTGCGGCATCGAGCGCCGCCGTGGACAGTTCGCGCGGCGGCCCGCCGGCGGTCGGGGGCGGCGCTGCCGGCAGCAGTCCCGGCGCGGCAATGGTCAACGTTCGGTTCCGGGGCGCGGAGTACACGTGCGGGTCAGCTGGAGCGGCCGCGGTGCCCGCGCCGGTCCCGGCGCCACGCCCGCGCGCCGCCGGCAGCGCTGGCATTTCGGCGGCTGCGAAACGCGGAATCATCTGCTCGCGATTGGCGAGGTGCAGCACCACGGAGGCGGTGATCACCGCGTTTTTCATCACATCGTCCGGCACGATCCGCTCGTACGTGTCGAGGTTGGTGTGCCACGTCGTGCTGTTGTATTCGATCTGGTCCTGCTGGGTGCTGATGCCAGGCAAGCCGGCTTGATTGAACGCCGTACTGTCGGTGTCTTCGACCGCGCGTCTCGACGTCGCCGACGCGCCGTAGACGCCCCAGTCTTCGAACGGTTTGAGGAACTGCGCCACGACGACGGCGGCGGCGGCCGGCCCGAAGATCGACGCGCCGCGCACGCGGCCGGTGCCGTCGTCGATGTTCCAGTAGGCGTCGAGCTTCGCGTGTTCCAGCTTTGGATTCTCAGCCATGCCGAAGTGCTGCTGCACGTACGCGAGGGATCCAAGCAATCCTTCTTCTTCGCCGCTCCACAACGCTACGCGAATCGTCCGCCGCGGTCTGGCGCCGACCGCTTCGAGGATGCGCACGGCCTCGAGCATGATCGCGCACCCGATGGCGTTGTCGGTCGCGCCGGTCGCGCTGGTCCATGAGTCGAGGTGGGCGCCGAGCATGACGACTTCGTCAGCCTTGTCGCTGCCAGGAATTTCGCCGACCGTGACATACGACGTCCGGCCGTTGGGAAAGTACTCGTTGGCGATGTTGAACTCGACGGACACCGGCGTTCCATCGGCGAGAATGCGCGAGATGCGCCCGTAATCGTCATTGCGGAGGATTGCGCCCGGGCTGATCTGCGACGCTTCGTCGTACGTCTGATCCTGGGCGTTCTGCGCGACGATGACGCCGGCAATCCGGCCCGTGCCGCTTGCCGCGAGACGCAGCGCCGGCGGATTGTCGCGCAACAGCGCGGCGATCCGCTGCGAGACCTGCTGCGTCGACAGCCGGCCTTCCGGCGGCGCCGCGCCAGGGCCGCCGCCGCGCCCGCGCCCGCCACGTCCCCGGGCTGGCGCGCTCGGGTCCGGCGGCGCATAGCGCGTCCGAACCTGGTCGTCGGGCGTGCGCTTGGCAGGCTCGTTGAAATTGACGGGCGAGTTGGGCGGCAGCCCGACCATCACGATCCCGCCCTTGACGCGCGGCGCCATCTCGGCGAGAAACGCTGTCAGCTCGGCCTCGGTCGGATTCTGCGGCGGAATCACCTGAACGACCGGACCGCTGATGGTCCCGGGCGTCGATGGCGACCAGGGCATCGCCTCGAATTTCAGATTGGCTTTGACTGGCGACGTGATGACGCCGGTCGCGCGCCCGGGCAGCCATCCGATGCCCCGCCAGGTGAACGGTTCCAGATGGGTGTTCGTCATGCCCCAGCTGGCCATGGTCTTCATGGCCCAGTTCGCCGCCGCGACGTGGTTGGGCGAGCCGGTCGGCCGCGGTCCGTACAAGTCGGTCAGGTAGTGTTCGATCCAGAGCACCTTCGATCGCTCCATGCCTTCGGCGCGAAGCTTCGCGTTCAGGGCGGTGTCGATCGATTCGACGGCGGCCTGCCGCGGCATCGCGGACACCGTGACGACCAGCCCGAACATCAGCAGGGCGAGCGCGTGTCGAACCATCAGACTCCTGACCTGCGCGGACCGCGGCTCGATGCCGCGCGTCGTCTGTACGCTAACGGCCGTCGCCAATCGAGTCAAACCGCGTCCTTCGGCCTCCCATGCACGGGGCGCACCGGGTAAGATGTCGGGCATGACGAACTCTCGCGCGCGGTTGTTGACGGTGCTGCTGGTTGGATTCGGCCTGATGGGAGGAGCGCCGGCCCCGCGCGCGGCGGATCGGGGGCCTCGAACCGGACTCGAGCTGCCGGCGCGGCTCACGGACAAGGAATTCTGGGACCTGACCGAGCTGGTCTCCGAGCCTAATGGCGAGTTCCAGTCGGACAATTTCCTGTCGAATGAACGCGGCTATCAGGTGGTGATCCCCGAGCTCATCCAGATTGCGAAACCCGGCCGCGTGTACTTGGGCGTGGGACCCGAGCAGAACTTTCCCTACATCCTCGCGTTGAAGCCGACGCTTGCGATCATCTTCGACGTCCGGCGCGGCAACCTGCACGAGCAACTGCTGTACAAGGCGCTCTTCGAGCTGTCGACCGATCGTGCGGACTTCCTGTCGCGGCTCTTCTCGCGCAAGCGTCCCGACGGGCTTACCGCCTCGTCGTCGGTCGAAGCGCTGATGGACGCCTTCGAGCGCGTGCCGGCGAACGAGGATCTGTATCAGGCGAATCTCAAGGCGGTGTCCGAGCAGTTGACGCAGAAGCACGGCTTCGCGCTGCACGCTGACGATCTGCCGGGCATCGATTACGTCTACAAGACGGCCTTTTTCAACGGCGGACCCGATCTCACCTACAACATGGCCGGCCGGGGCGCGCGGGGCGGCGGCGGTTTCGGCGGCGGCAACAACAACACTTACGCCACGATTCAGAGTCTCGACGATGGCACGGGCACCAACCGCGGATTCCTCGCCACCGAGGCGAACTGGCTCGCGATGAAAGATTTCGAGACGCGCAATCTGCTCGTGCCCGTGGTCGGCGATTTCGGCGGCTCGAAGGCCATCCGGGCCGTCGGCGCCTGGTTGAAAGAGAAAGGCGCGATGGTCTCGGCGTTCTATCTCTCGAACGTGGAGCAGTATCTCAACCGTGCGTTCACCGAGGACGCATTCATCTGCAACGTGGCCGCGCTGCCGCTCGACGACAGCAGCACGTTCATCTATACCGGCGCCGGCCGGTCCGCCGTCGGTTTCGGCGGACGTGGCGGCGGCGGCCTCAACACCACTTTTCTCCGTCCCATGGCCGTCGATGCGAGGACGTGCGTCGCAAGATAGGCGAAAGGCGAAAGGCAAGGCACAAGGCAAAAGTGAGGAACGCGCTGGCGCGTGCCATCAGGATCTGAAATAGCCACGACCTTTCTGACGGTCGTCATGGGGAGGCCGATGACGACTGATCAGTTCTCCGAATAGCGGGCGGGCGAAGCTGGGTTCCTCACTTCTGCCTTGTGCCCTGTCCGTGTGCCTTTCGCGTATCATTCCCGCCGAAGGACCACTTCCATGACCCGCAGACTCATCGTCATTGCCATCGGCATCGTGGCGCTTCTTGCGGCTGTAACCGCCCAGACTCTTCCGCCGGGGGTGCAGAAGATGGCCTCCATGGGCGGCATCACCGAATACGACTTCCCGAACGGGCTCAAAGTACTCCTGTACCCGGACGCCTCGCAGCCCAAGATCACGGTCAACGTGACCTATCTGGTCGGATCGCGGCACGAGGGGTATGGCGAAACGGGCATGGCCCACCTGCTCGAGCACATGGACTTCATCGAGACGACCAGCGGCCGCAAGATCAAAGAGGAGCTCGTGGCCAGAGGAGCGAGCTGGAACGGGACGACGTCCGACGACCGCACGAACTATTACGAGACCTTCACCGCGACCGACGACAACCTCAAGTGGGCGCTGGGCCTCGAGACCGACCGCATGGTGAACGTGAAGTTCACCAAAGAGATTCTCGATACCGAGATGACCGTCGTTCGCAACGAGTTCGAGCGTGGCGAGAACAGCCCGGCATCTGTGCTCAGCGAGCGCGTCGCCTCGACCGCGTATCTCTGGCACAACTACGGCAAGTCCACGATTGGGTCGAAGGACGATCTCGAGAAAGTGCCTGTGAACCGGCTCGAAGCTTTCTACAAGAAGTTCTATCAGCCCGACGATGCGGTGCTGGTCATCACGGGCGGCATCGACGAGACCAGGACGCTGCAGATGGTCGCCGATTCGATGGGCAAGCTGCCGAAGCCGGCCCGGGTCCTCGATCAGACCTACACCGTCGAGCCGGCGCAGGATGGCGAGCGCTTCGTTGCCCTCCGCCGTGTCGGCCAGGGGCAGAACCTCATCGTCGCGTTTCACGCCGTCGCGGCGAGCCACCCCGACTCGGCCGCCATCCAGATTCTGACGGCAGTGATGAACGGAGGCGGCGGGCGCGGGGGCGGCGGCGGCCCGACGGAAGGCCGTCTCGCCAAAGCCGTCGTGCAGCCCAAGCTCGCGCAGTCGGTCAGCATGGGATTCCAGCAACTCCACGACCCGGGCCTCATTCAGGTGGCCGCGACGCTGACGAAGGATCAGTCGCTCGACGCCGCGCGCGACGCGATTTACAAGGCGCTCGAGGACGTCGTGACAAATCCGCCGACGCGTGACGAGGTCGAACGCGTTCGCGTCCAGCTGCTGCGCAGCCTCGAGAACAATCTGTCGAACGCGCAGGCGATCGCGACGGGCGCGCTGAACACCGCGATCGCGCAAGGCGATTGGCGGCTCATGTTTCTGCAGCACGATCTGCTGACTGATGTGCAGCCAGGCGACGTCGTGCGCGTCGCGCAGGCCTACTTGAAGCCATCCAACCGGACGGTCGGATATTACATCCCGGACATGGCGCCCGACCGCACGGTGGTTCCAGCGGCGGCGCCGCTCGCCGAGACGCTTCGCACCTACAAGAGCACCGTCAACGTCGTCCGTGGCGAATCGTTCGATCCGTCGATCGCCAACATCGAAAGCCGGATTGTCCGATCGAAGCTGTCGAACGGCATGCGTGTGGCAATCCTTTCGAAGAAGACCGCGAACAACATCGTCACCGGCACGATCGAGCTCCGGTTTGGCGATCAGACAACGCTTTCAAATCAGCGGCAGGCGGCGTCATTTGCCGGCAGCCTGCTGATGGCCGGAACGAAGAGCCACACGCGCCAGCAGCTGACCGACGAGTTCCGACGCCTGAACGCGCAGGTGAGCGCGTCGGGCGGTGGTGGCGGAGGCGGCCGGGGCGGGGGAGGCGGCGGCATGTCGAACGCATCGGCCACCATCACGGCGCCGGCAGAGAACTTCGTCGCGGCGATGACGCTGGCCGTGGAGATGCTGAAAGAGCCCGCCTTTCCCCAGGACGAGTTCGATCGCGTGAAAGCGCAGCGCATCCGGGCGCTCGAGGCCGTTCCAACCGAGCCGACGCAGATGGCCAGCGAGCGGCTCAATCGCTACCTCAGCCCGTTCACGAAGGGCGACACGCAGTACTCGCCAACGCGTGAAGAGGAGCTGCCCGACGTTCAAAAAGCGACGCTCGACGATGTGAAGAAGTTCCACGCGCAGTTCTACGGCGCCACCTACGGCGTCGTCGCCGTCGTCGGCCCGGTTGTACCGGGAGATATTCAGAAGGCCGCAGCCGAGTTGCTCGGTTCCTGGACGACGACCAAAGCGTATAAGCCGTTGACGACCCCGTTCAAGAAGGTCGCCGCCATCAACGAGAAGATCGAAACGCCCGACAAAGCGAACGCGCAGTTCCAGGCCGGCTTGCGCTTCCAGCTGACGCAGAACGATGCGGACTATCCCGCAATGGTGCTGGCCAGCTACATGTTCGGCGAGCCAATCACCTCCCGCATCTCGGATCGGATCCGGAACCGGGAAGGCTTGAGCTACGGAGCCAACGCGCGGATCACGGTGCCGGCCGAGGGAGACGCCGCGACGCTCACGGGCACCGTGAGTCTGAATCCCGGCGTCGGGCCCAAAGTCGAATCGAGCTTCGTGGATGAATTGAAGAAGGTCTACGCGAGCGGATTCACGGCGGCGGAAGTCGCGGATGCCAAGAAGGCGTACCAGGACGCCCGCACGATCGGCCGGTCAACCGATACGGCGCTGCTGAACCTGATGCTGTCGCACGAGCAGCTCGACCGGCCGCTGGCGTGGGACGCGGACGTGGAGAGCCGGATCCAGGCGCTCACCGTCGATCAAATCAACGCGGCGTTCCGCCGGCACATCGATCCGGCCGCCCTGTCCATCGTCAAAGCTGGCGACTTCAAGGCGGCCGGCGTCTACAAATAGCCCTATTTGTCGGGAATGCGGGACGGGGCGAGCAGCGTCACGCCTTTCCGGCTCGTCGACAGCGACAGTTTTTCGTTCGGCTTCACGCCGTCCGGCAGCGTGTAGGTCAGCATGTACTGGTGCAGAAGGCTGTCGGCAATCTTCCCGAGCGCCGGGCCAATCGCCAGTCCCGAGCTGGCCTGCTGCACCATCCCGCCGGACTGCTTCGGGCCGTCGCCGAGCACTTTGCCCAGCTCGATACCGGTGATGTACAGCACGTTCAGCCCCGCCCCGCTGTTCCTCAGATCGGTGAGCGCCGGATCGGCGCGATCCGAAAGTGCGGTCTCGCCGCTGGTCGACAGCACGACGATGACCGGCCGTGCGGCTTTGCGCTGCAGCAGTTCTTTCGAGGTCTCCGCGACCGCTTCGATGATCTGCTCTCCATCGGCCGTCAGGCGTCCGCGCTGACCGAGACGTCCGAGGGCGGCTTTGAGGCCGTCGACGTCTTCGATGTAGTTCACGACTTTCTGCGGCTGGGGATTCAGGATACTGATGGCGAACTGCGCATGCCCCAGCATCGCCTGCAGGAATTGCGCGACAGCGGCCTGGAACGCCCCCGTGCCGCCGTCATCGACCAGCAGGGCGATCTGCAGGGGAGCGGTCGCCGCCTGGACGGCGGTCACCTGGCGATCTTTTCCGCCTTCCTTCACGGTCACGTCGGCGGCCGTCAGGTCGGTGATTGCCGCGCCTTTCGAATCGGTGGCAGAAAAGTACACGGTCCTGGTCGTCTCGGCCAGCCGCGCGGCGAGCGTCGTCGTCCCGGTGCCAGGGACGAGCAGGCCGGCCGCCGCCAAAAGCAGTGCGCACGTGAGTATTCGTTTCATGAAATCGCCCCTTCGAGACATCCTTAGGCCGGATGAAGCCTGCCGCTGTCAACTCGCCCGGCCATGTCCTGTTTGCCAGTCTAGTCGGCACGACGATTGAATACTTCGATTTCTATATTTACGCCACGGCGGCGGTTTTGGTCTTTCCCACCCAGTTTTTTCCGTCGTCCGACCCAGTGGCGGCCACCCTGGCCTCGCTGGCGACCTTCGGCATCGCGTTTGTCGCCAGGCCGGTCGGGTCCGCCATCTTCGGGCATTTCGGGGATCGCACGGGTCGTAAGACGACGCTGGTGGCGGCGCTGTTGACAATGGGCCTCTCGACGGCGGCCATCGGGGCGCTGCCGACCTACGCCTCCATCGGCGTCGCGGCGCCCGTGCTGCTTGCGGTCTGCCGGTTCGGCCAGGGACTCGGCCTGGGCGGCGAATGGGGTGGCGCCGTGCTGCTGGCGGTCGAGAATGCGCCGCCAGGGAAGCGCGCCTGGTATGGGATGTTTCCGCAGTTAGGCGCCCCCATCGGGTTCTTCTGTTCCGGAGCGACGTTCCTCGCGCTTTCCGCGTGGCTGCGCAACGATCAGTTCTTCGCGTTCGGCTGGCGCATCCCGTTTCTGGCCAGCTCGGCGCTCGTGCTCATCGGTCTGTATGTGCGGCTCACGATCGCAGAAACGCCGGTCTTCGCGCGGGCGCGGCGGATCCAGCCGCCGGCGAAGGTGCCGATGATCATCGTGTTTCGCGATCACACGCGCACGCTGCTCATGGGAACGGCGTCGGCGGTGGCCACGTTCGTCCTCTTCTATCTGATGACCGTCTTTGCCCTCGCGTGGGGCACGTCAGCGCTGGGCTTCACGCGGCAGCGGTTCCTCGAAATTCAGCTGGTCGGCGTCGTCTGTTTTGCGCTCACGATTCCCTGGTCGGCGCGGCTGGCCGAGCGCGTTGGCCGGCGGCGCACGCTGCTCGCAGCCACTGCGGCCATCGGTGTGTTCGGCGTGGTGCTGGGCCCGCTCTTTTCGGCGGGAACGCCTGGCGCGATTGCGGCGACGGTCGTCGGCCTTTCATTGATGGGGCTCACATATGGCCCGCTTGGGACGTTCCTCTCGGAACAGTTTCCCACCGCGGTCCGGTATACAGGCAGCTCGATTGCCTTCAACAGCGCCGGCATTGTCGGCGCTTCGCTGGCGCCGTACATCGCGACGTGGCTGGCCAAGTCGTACGGCCTCGCGTTTGTGGGCTACTACCTCGCCGCGGCGGCCGCCGTAACCTGGATCGCGCTGTTCGCGTCGAATGAGACGAGCGGCGCGACCGGGCTCGATGTCGTCAGCTCTCGATGATGCGGATGATATTCAGCACGCTCTTCCGCGCCGGCTTCAGCAGCGGCACGTTCGACAGTTTCATGAGCGTCACGACTACTTTCAGACTCGCCTCGAGCAGCGCGTGCGATCGACGCTGGCCGGGCGACAGATCGTAGATCCAGAAGAGCAGCATTCCCATCTGATAGAACCAGAGCAGCGTCGCCATGTGAGGCGCGAGATCGGCCGGAACGGCCGTCCGCGTGTCGTCGAGCGCGCGCGCGAACTGCGCGATGTCGAATTCACGGATTTCGCGCGAGGACTCGCTGAATGGCGAGAGCGGGCTCGCGGGATTGGCGGCATAGAGCATCAGCGCGCCGAGAAAACCGCGGTTCGGTCCGAAATACTCGAACTTCGCTTCAATCATCGCCTGCAGGCGGCGTGACAGGCGGCGCTCCTGCTGCGCCGGCTCGAGCCGCGCCGGCAGCTCCTGCAGCGCGCGCCGATAGAAGGCGAGCACGATCGCCTCCTTCGAATCGAAGTAGTAATAGGCGAGGCCGGTCGCAACGCCGGCTCTGGCGGCAATCTCGCGCATGGTCGTTTCAGCGAAGCCCCGCTCGCGGAACGAGGCGAGGGCGGCGTCGAAGATCTTCTGACGCGTGTCCGGGCTGGGCATGGTCAAATGTCCTTCGGGGTCAGGCCAATCGCGCAGGAAATGGAACCGCGATACTGCGACAGCCGGGCGAACAGCCGTCGAGCCGTTGGCAGCAGCGCCGGCGTCGCCAGGCGAAGCGACCAGGCGCGGTAGTCGGTGAGCGCCCAGAGCACGATGATCCAGGCTGCGTCGCCCGACCAGACATCGCCCGAGTCGGCGACGACCACGAGGTCGTCGCCAGCCGCAGGTTTCGCGCGGCACTCGATCGGAATGAGCTGCGGCTGCCGCGCAATCCAGTCCCGCACCGCGCAGCAGAGTCCGCAGCGCTCGTCCACGAACACCACGAGCCGGGTGATGGGCCGGCCCACGCTCAGGCCTTCGCGTGCACGACGCCGGTCGGCGGGAGCGGCGGCACGGTGGCCATCCGGTCGAGGGCGCGGCGGCGGAAGCGGCTCACGAGGTACACGTTGAAGAAGTGCATGAGACCGAGCACGAACAGGACGGTCCCGATCTTGTCGCTCAGGAGCTCGATCGCGGCGCGCGGCGTGTCAATCAGGGCCTGGGTGCGGAGCGTCATGACGATCCAGCCCAGGTTGATCAGATAGAACCCGACGACGAGCAACTGGTTGACGGAATCGGCGAGGGCGTCGTGGCCGTGGAACGCATCGACGAGGAAGGCGCGGCCGTTGCGGTGGAGCACGCGCGCCACCCAGACGGTGACGGCGATCGAGATCGCGAGATAGACGAGGTAGGCGGGCAGGACGAACATGGGACCCTCCCTGCGCATTGAACACGTTCAAGTTGAACGTGTTCAATGCGCATGATGCGTCCGCCGGCGGGCCATGTCAAGCCCCAAATTGAACATGTTCAAACCGGGCCGGGAGCGCCTGCCGGGGCATCCCGGCCCCTCGTCGGGGTTTTCTCCCGGCGGGGTCGGGCGGTCCCCCGAGTGTCGAGCCGCTGCCGGCGTGGTCTGCTGAGACCGAGGTGTCCCGTGACCCGAATCCTCTCCGCGCTCTCGCTCGCCATCGTCTTCGTGCCTTCGCCCCTGGCTCCGCCGCAAGTGACCGCGGCCGCCCGGAGTTCCGCCGTGCTGGCGCCGGTCCGGGAGATCACGATTCCGGCCGGCACACGCCTGCGCATCCGGCTGGACTCGCGGGTCAGCTCTGTCGGCAGCCGTGTCGAGGATCGCGTTGACGGCACGCTCACTGCGCCGCTGCGCATTCGCGGCGTCGAGGCGCTGCCCACCGGCACGCACGTGCGCGGCGTGGTGACGTCGGTGCACCGGGCGGGCAAAGTGAAGGGTCGCGCGAGTTTCTCGGTGAGCTTCCGCACACTGCAGGTCGGCGCCGAGTCGTACCCGATGGCGGCCCGCCTCTCGCGGCTCGCGCCCGCCACCAAACAGGCGGACGCCGCCAAGATCGGCGTGCCGGCCGCTGGCGGTGCGGTGATCGGGGCGCTGGTGGGCGGCAAGAAAGGCGCGGCCGCCGGCGCCGCCGTGGGCGGCGGGGCGGGCACGGCCGCCGTGCTGTCCACGCGCGGCAAGGAGGTCGGCCTCGCGCGCGGCGCCGTCGTCAGCGTCACCCTGCAGAAACCGGTCGTCGTCCGAGCGCGATAGCGGCCGCGCGGCCCGCGCGTCCGGTTAAGCTCTCGTCGTGGGTCAGCACGCCATCGTGACCGGCGGCGGCAGCGGCGTAGGACGCGCCGTATCGGTGCGCCTCGCGCGGCAGGGCTGGCAAGTCGCGATCCTCGGCCAGCGACTGCACGCGCTGCGCGAGACCGAGGCGCTGGCGAAAGACGGCGCGATTCTGCCTGTCGCCTGCGACGTGACCGATGCCGGCGCCGTCGCCCAGGTGCGGGACCGGCTGCTGTCGGTCTGGGACGGAGTCGACGCCATCGTCAATGCCGCGGGGACGAACATCCCGAGGCGGGCGCTCGCCGACGTGTCCGTCGACGATTTCACCCGCGTGATGGCCGTCAACGTGCTCGGCGCGTTCCATGTCGTCCACGCCTTCCTGCCCGCGATGCGCGGGCGCGATCGCGCGACGATCGTCAACGTCGTGTCGGATGCCGGTCTGGTCGCCAACGCGAAAGCCGGCGCCGCCTACGTCGCCTCGAAATTCGCGATGAGCGGACTCATCGAGTCCGTGAATGCCGAGCTCCGCGCCCAAGGCGTGCGCGGCACGGCGATCTATCCTGGCGACATCGACACGCCGTTCCTCGATCGGCGGCCCGTGCCGCCCGACGCGGCGGCTCGCGCGGCGATGCTGCATCCTGAGGATGTCGCCGACTGCGTGCTGCTGGCGATTGAGCTGCCGCATCGCGCCGTGCTGGAAAAGCTGGTCGTGCGGCCGAGGTAGGAGCGAAAGGCACAAGGCAAAAGGCAGAAGGCACAAGTGAAGAACGAACGCAGTGCCGCGCTTCTTAGTGCGTCATCGCGTACAGAATCGCGTTGATGCCGAACGAGTAGCCCTCCGTCGCGAAGCGGTCGAAGTAACGCCGATCCTCGCCTTCACGCTCGAACGCGTCGCCGAAATCGGTGTTGTGGGTGATGAGCACCATGACGTCGCCGTTGGCGTTGTTGATGGCGCGCACCTCCGGCGTCCGGCTGTCGAACCGTTCGGAGGTCTGGAACCCGCTGTTGAACCAGAACGTGATCGACGGAATCTGCGGGATGTATTTCACGACGTAGAGCATGTGGAAGACCGGATGCTCGAGCGGAAGATCGACGATCGGAAACTGCGCGGCCGGCAGCGCCTTTCGAATCTCGTGTTCGAAGACGGCCCAGGCCCGCTCGCCCCAGAAATCGTCGGCCCAGAGGAAGCCGCCCTTGTCGAGATACTCGCGCAGCCGCGCAGCCTCTTCCGAGTCCATATAGAGCGCGCCCACCTCGGTCATCATGATGAACGGACACTGGAAGAGCTTGGGATCCGTCAGCGTGATCACCACGTGATTCGGCTCGCCCGTCCGGTCGCGACTGATGGGGACGGTCGTCAACTGGCCGGTGCGGAACGGCAGGTTCAGGTCGGCGCGCGGGTAATCGACCGACCAGCCGCCGCCATCACCGTACGGCGCCTCCCGGAAGGCGATGCGGCAGAAGACGAAGCCGCCGTCGTAAATCCACGTCCGATCGATCGGCGCCGATCGGCCGCCGCGCTGCGGCAACGCGCGGCCATCGAGCGCCACCGCCGAGACGAGAGCGAAGGTCGCCGCGGCCAGTCTGGCGAGCCAGCGGCGCGAGGCGGCGTCGGCGCGAAGGGCGCGCATGCCCATAGTCTACTTGCTCCGCGGGCCGCGCACCTGGACGTTTCGGTCCGTCAGTGGTCCCGGCCGGCGATGAGCGCAAAGAGCATCACCGCGACGATGATGAGCAGCGCGATCTTGATCCAGCTCCAGGGCCGCGATCCCGCGATGGTGCCGGTGACGCCGTTGATCACGACCTGGTAGGACTTCGGTCCGTAGACATACGTCATCAGCCAGACGGGACTGAGGATGTGCTTGAACGTCTGATCGGAGAACGTGGCGTGGACGACGAGATTGCGGTGCGTGTCGCCGGGCACCTGTTGCGCGCACAGGCGTTCGAGCTCGGTTTGCATCTGCCGGCGCGATTGCTCGGCCGCGCCCACGAGATCAATCTGATAGCGTTCAACCGTCCACCCCGCCAGATAGCCGGCGTCGTACGGCACCAGCGAGTCGGTCGGGAACGGTTCGATCTTCCGCAGCTTGGTCGGCTCGACGCCTCGCGAGGCGCAGACGAGCTCATCGTCGAAGGCGTGCGAGAGCGATCCCGATGCCGGTTCCCAGCGGATCTTCCGTTCCTGCCGGTTGTTCAGGCGAACGTAGTAATAGTACCCGGCCTCGGCAGTCCAGTCGGCATCGGCCTTCGCATCGAACGTCCAGTAGGGAAGGTAGATGCCCCTGACGGTATCGGTCATCGCCTTGGCGCCGAACGCGTTGGGCGCGAGCCATTGACGCTTGTACCAGGCACGGATGAGGTCGCGCGCGCGGCCCTCGTCGATTTTCAGCGGGAGCAGCGACTCGGGACGAAATGCGTCCTTGACCTGTTCGTAGGGAAGCAGCGCCGTCGAGCCGCAGAAGTCGCAGCGGCGGCCGACGCTCTGCGCGTCGAAGACGGAAATCGCCTGGCAGCTCTGACAGCGAACCGACGTCTTGTCCGCCTGCCAGCCGCGCGCAGTGTCGGGCAGATTCCTGAGCGCGGCCACCAGATCGTGCTCGACGATGATCGTGTCGGCGCCGCGGGTCTGGAGCGTCGCGGGCGACACCGTCCCGCAGAACGCGCAGACCAGGGCCTGCTTCGCGGGATTCCAGCTGGCCTCGGCGCCGCACGCCGGACAATGGAATTTGTCGCGCGCCGACGCGACGGGACCGAATCCGCCCTGTGCGTCGGCCGGCACCACCTCGGTCATGAAGGGCGCGCTATTTCAGGAAATCGGCCAACGCGGTTCTCGTGATCCGCCACTGGGTGCCGATGCGCTTGCCTTTCAGATCGCCGGCCTCGAGGCTCGCAATCACGTCGGCCTCGCTCACGCCCAGCGCTTTGGCCGCATCGGCCGGCGCGAGCGTCTCCGGAATGCCGCCGGCGCCCGCCGCCGGCGCGGCCGCGCCCGCCGCGGGCGTCGTCTGATTCATGATGCCGCCGGGCTGGTTCATCATCTGCTGCGCCATGGACATGCCGACCGCCATCTCCGCGCCGACCCCGCCGACGCCGGATCCGCCGCGCTCGAAGCCCTGCGCCATCTGAAACTTCACGTAGTCGTTGAGATTGCCGACCGCCGCCATGCTCGACCGCTTGTCGATTGCCTGCTCGACCTCCGGCGGCACCGAGACGTTCTCGAGAATGAAGCTCGGCATCTCGAGCCCGTACTTGTCTTTCAGGATCGGGTTGATGAGGGGCAGCAGCGCCTCGCCGAGCTCGCTGTACCGCGTGGCGACGTCGAGCACGGGCACCTTGCTGCTGGCAATCGCGTCGCTGAAGATGCTGACGATCCGCGACCGCATCGCGTCGGCGAATTCGTCGAGGCGGAAATGGTTATCGGTGCCGGCCACCTCTTTCAGGAATTTCGGCGGCTCGATGATGCGGAAATCGTACGTCCCGAACGCACGGACGCGGACGATGCCGAAATCCTGGTCGCGGACCATGATCGGGTTCGACGTGCCCCACTTGTTGCCCGTGAAGAGCCGCGTGGTGAGGTAGTAGACGTCCGCCTTGAAGGGGGACTCGAACCCGTATTTCCAGCCCTTGAGGCGGGTGAGGACCGGAATATTGTCGGTGGTCAGCGAGTGCTTGCCCGGCCCGAAGAGGTCGCCGTACTGGCCCAGGTACACGAACTGCACGACCTGCGATTCGCGGACGATGAGCTGCGCGCCGTTCTTGATTTCCTTGTCCTGGTCCGGGAAGCGGAACGACAGCGTGTCACGCGAGTCATCCGTCCATTCGATGATGTCGATGAACTGCGAGCGGATGAAGTCAGTCAGTCCCATGGGTGCTCCTCGTCAACGCGCGAAACGGTCCGCGACGGTCACATACACACACTACAAGCGTCGGCCGCTCGGGGTTCGTGGCGCCCAGCATCATCGCCCCGTTGACGGCAGAAAGTAAATCGCCACCGCGATCATCATGTACAGCGCGAGCAGCTGGACTCCCTCGAACCAGTTCGATTCGCCGTTCAGCACCAGGTAGGCCACGATCGCCACGGCAAGGGTCACCGCGAGGATCTCGAACGTGCTGAAGAGCAGATCCAGCGGGTGGCCGAGCGGGAACGACAGCAGGATCAGCACCGGCGTGACGAACAGCGCAATCTGGACGCTCGCCTGCGTGACGATGTTCAGCGCCAGGTCCATGCGGTTCCGATGCGCGAACCGGATGGCGCTCGAGTTCTCGGCGGCGTTGCCGATCATCGCGAGCACCACGACGCCAAGGAAGACTTCGTTGAGCCCGAACCGCCGACCGACTTCTTCCACGGCGTGGACGAGGCCTTCGGCCATGAACGCCATGCCGACGCTGGCGCCGAGCAGCGTCACCATCGCGCGGTTGAGCGACCAGGGGGCGTCCTCAACATGGGCTTCGGCGGCAGGCGAGTCGCCCTCCACGGCTGGCGTTTCATGAACGGCGTGGCGGCTGCCAAGCAGATGTTTGTGCGTCCGGAACGTGAACCACAGCCCCGAGGCGTACGTCACGAGCAGGATGGCGGCCGTCCCGACCGACACTTCGTGCATGAGCTCCGGATGGCTGTCGCCGCCGCCCGCGCGGAAAAACAGCGTCGGAATCAGCAGCGCGGCGACCGCGACGACCAGCTGACCGGCGCCGGCTTCAGTGGCGAGGCGGTTGAAGCGCTGACTCTCGCGCTTCATGCCGCCGACCAGCATCGAGAGCCCGCCGACAAAGAGGAGGTTGCCCAGGATCGATCCGGTCAGCGACGCTTTGACGACCTCGAGCAGCCCGGCCCGCACCGCGAAGATCGCGATGATCATTTCGGCGAGATTGCCGAACGTCGCGTTGATGAGCGCGCCGGCGCTCGGCCCGAGCCGGTGGGCCAGCTGCCCCGTGCTGTCGCCGATATACGCGGCAAGCGGAATGATGGCCAGCGCCGAGAGCGCGAAGACCGGCACGGCGCCGAGTTCCGCGAAGTTGCAGACCAGCGCCAGCGGCGCGCAGACAAGCAGGCTCGGCTTCCACCACCGCACAAGCATGGGGCGTCAGTCTAGCAGCCATGGGAAAGGTGCGGGGTGCGGTGTGCGAGGTGCGAAGTGCGCGGTGCGAAGTGCGGAGGTGCGAAGTGCGCACCTCCGCAGAGGCGCGTCGGTCAGCCGTGCTGTTGCGAGAGGTGCTGCGCGATCTTGGCGACAGCCACCGCGCCGAGCACTTTGACGAGCATCGGGTGGTCCTTGAAAAACGACATCGCCTGGTTGAACAGATCCGGACGCGTCTGCTGCACGTGGGCGGCCAGCTTGCCGACATCCTCGGGCGTCGCCGCCTGCGGCTGCTGCGCCACGCGCGGGCTGATGCCCAACTGACCGAGGACCGCCGGCAGGTTCACGCCGCCGCCGGTGAGCGCGCCGAGCAGCTGCTGCACGAACTGCCCGCGCACCGGTTCGGACATCTCGGTCGCCGAATTGCGGACCCGCTCTTCGACTTGCGGCGCGCCCAGCGAGGAAAGCGCCGGGCCGATGACCGAGGCGAGCACGCCGGGCGGCACCGCCTCGGCGATCCGGTCGTAATCCTGCCGGGCCTGTTCGCGCGGCACCGCGACGCCTTGACTGTACTGCTGAAGCAATCCGCCAATCTGATCCATGAAGGCCATTGAGATGCTCCTCTTCTCGAGCCAGGTGGCGGCAATTGCGCCAGGCCGCGGCTCATCGATGTATGCCGAACGGACACGACACGCGTCGCGCCTTTGACGTCGCTGGAAAATCTGCACACCACATGCCAGCCATGCGGCGGCACACCGCGAGTTTCGCTTCCATACTCCGGCAAGGTAGGTGTAGCCTCTGCGAAACGCCTTTACCGGAGGAACACGATGAGTGCTGGACGCGCTTGTGTGTGGGCCTGTGTCATCACGCTGCTTTCGGCCGCGGCTGCCGTCGCGCAGGATCCGCGGGGCAGCATCACCGGAAGAATCCTCGACAGCTCCGGCGGCCGTCTGCCGGGCGCCACCGTCACCGTCACCAACCTGGACACGGCCGTCAAGACGCCGACCGTGTCGAACGCCGAAGGGCTCTACGCCGTCCTGTTTCTGACTCCGGGCCGCTACGCGGTGTCTGTGGAGATGTCCGGCTTCAAGAAAAGTGTTCGCGACGGACTCGAAGTGAGAATCGGCGACCGGCTGTCCGTCGATCTCACCCTGGAGATCGGGCGGCTGGAGGAAACTGTCTCGGTCACGGCGGAGGCGCCGCTCCTCGACTTGAGCAGCGGATCGGCGGGGCAGGTGATCGACGCGAAGCGGATCTCGCTGATGCCGCTCTCCGACGGCAATCCGTTCGCGCTGGCGCGCCTCGTTCCGGGCGTCGCGTACACGGGCGATCTCAAGTTCTCGCGTCCATTCGACAATGGCGGCACTTCTTCCATCAACGCCGACGGATCGACCGGCGGCAACGAGTTCTCGCTGGACGGATCGCCGAACATGGCCAACGGGCGGCGTGTGGCGTTCGTGCCGCCAGCCGGCGCCGTGCAGGAGTTCAAGGTCTCGACGGCGAGCTTCGACGCCTCGGACGGCCACACCGCCGGCGCGCTGGTGAACGTGACGCTCAAGAGCGGCACGAATCACCTCAAGGGCGAGAGCTACTACTACGCGCGCCGCGACAAGTTCGAGTCAACCGACTTCTTCATCAAGAAAGCCGGCCAGGCGAAGCCGAAGGTGACCTACGACCGTCCCGGCGGCTTCGTGGGCGGTCCGGTGCGCGTGCCGGGCGTCTACAACGGGACGAACCGGACGTTCTTCTTCGGCGCGGTCGAATGGCTCTACGACGAATTCCCGGAGCCCGCGCCGCGGACGGTGCCAAGCGTCGCGATGCGCAATGGCGATTTCTCGGAGCTGCTGGCGCGGTCGGTGCCGGTGCTCATTTACGATCCGCTGACGGCCGTGCGGTCGGGGGCGCGCGTCGTACGGACGCCATTTGCCGGCAACATCATCCCGACCTCCCGGCTGAGCCCGATCGGGCAGCAGATTCTGAAGTATTACCCGGTGCCGAATCAGGCCGGCGATCAGGGCACCAACAACTACTTTTCGTCGAACCCGCGCTCGGATGATTTCTACTCGATCTCCGCACGCGTCGATCATCGCGTCACCGCCCGCCAGCACGCCTTTGTTCGCGTCACCCGCAACGATCGGCGCGAATCGCGCAACGCGTATTTCGGCTCGGTGAACGGCGTCGTTCCCACCGGAAACTTCCTGTACCGCAAGAACGACGGGGTCACCTACGATCACGTCTATTCGATGACCAATGCGTCGGTCCTCGACGTGCGCGCCGGCTGGCAGCGGTTTCAGGAACCAAACGTCCGGCAGCACGAAGGGCTGTTCGATCCGGGGGCGCTCGGGTTCGCGCCCGACGTGACCGCGCTCTTTGGCGGCGCACGCTACTTTCCGTCGATCGCGGTTGGCTCCCTGTCGGCGATCGGCGAGAACCTCGGCGCGACGATCACGCACAGCATCTACTCGTTCCAGCCCACGCTCACGCGCGTCGCGCGCAGCCACTCCCTGCGCGCCGGCTACGACCTTCGCGTGTATCGCGAGTTCAGCGTGAACCGCGGCCGTCAGGCAGGGGATTACACCTTCGGCGCGAATTTCACGCGCGCGCAGGACAACTCCACCAGCCAGTTCGGCCAGGACATCGCCGCGCTCGTCCTCGGGCAGCCCACCGGCGGATCGATCGAGCGCAACGGCGACCGGCTGAACTACACGCTGTTCAACGGCGTGTACGTCCAGGACGACTGGAAGGTCGGGCGCCGTCTGACCCTGAACCTGGGCCTTCGGTACGAGCTCGAGTCGGCGACGACCGAGTCGCAGAACCGGAACGTGCGCGGGTTCGATCCCGAGGCCGCCATCAGCATTGCCGCGGCGGCCCGCGCCGCGTATGCGGCGAGCCCGATCGCCGAGCTGCCGGTGTCGGCGTTCAATCCGCGCGGCGGCCTGCAGTTTGCGTCCGACGCCCAGCCCGGGTTCTGGAACACCGACAGGAACAACGTGCAGCCCCGGCTGGGATTTGCCTTCCAGCTCGACGACAAGACCGTCATCCGCGGCGGCACCGGCATCTACACCGTCCCCTTCATCATCACCGGCGTCGTGCAGCACGGCTTCTCCCAGAGCACCTCGCTCGTCGTCACCGACGATGTCGGGGTGACGTTCAAGGCGAATCTCGCCAATCCGTTTCCGGGCGGCGTGCAGGACCCGATCGGGTCGTCGAAGGGCGCCGATACGTTCCTCGGGCAGTCGATCGGGCGGTTCGCGCCGCTCGATTTCCACAACGCGCAGAACGCCCGCTACAGCATCGGCGTGCAGCGGGAGCTTCCCGGGAAATGGCTGGCGGACGTGGCCTACACGGGCAGTCACGGCTGGGATCAGACCACCGACCTCGATCTGAACCCGATTCCGGCGCAATATCTGTCGACCAGCCGGGTGCGCAATCAGGCGGCCATCGACTTTCTCAACGCAACCGTCAGCGATCCGTTCCTCAATCTGATTCCTGGCACCGGGCTCAATGGATCGATCACGAGAGGTCAGCTGCTGAAGCCGTATCCGCAGTTCACCGGCGTGACGAGCAGCGCGAGCAATGGGACGACGGACTACAAGTCACTGCAGACCAAGCTCGAGCATCGCTTCGACAAAGGCTACACGCTGCTTGTGGGGTACACATGGTCGGCATTCACCGAACAGGTTTCGAAACTGAATGCGACCGATGCCGGATATGAGAAGCGTCTGGCGGCGTCCGATGTGCCGCACCGGCTCTCCATCAGCGGCGTGTGGGAATTGCCGTTCGGCACTGGGCGCGCGATTGGCGGCGAATCCGGCGCGCTGGCCAATGCGCTCATCGGCGGTTGGAGTCTTCAGGCAATCGGGCAGTTGCAGAGCGGCACGCCCATCGACTTCGGCAATGTCTACTTCAACGGCGACCCGACGTCGCTGAAGGTTCACTATTCACTGGACACGGATGTGCCGGTGTTCGACACCGCCGGATTCTACTTTCACGATGCCGCGGTCCAGACCAACGGCGTCGACGATCCGGACAAGCAGCGGGCCGACACGCGGATTCAGCTGGCCAGCAACATCCGCTATTTCCCGTCGAGGCTGTCCGGCATCCGTACGCCGGTGCTGAAGACGTGGGATATGTCGGTCGTCAAGCAGGTGGCGCTCGGCGGCCGCGTGCGCGCCCAGTTCAATCTGGAGGTCCTCAACGCGTTCAACCAGGTGTTCTTCAATAACGCGAACACCACGCCGACCAGCGTGAATTTCGGGAAGGTGACGAGCCAGAACAATCTTCCGCGCGAAGTCCAGCTCGCCTGGAAAATGGTGTTCTGAGGGACGCCGCGGAGGTGTGGGAGAATACCGGAAACCCGCCGTGATGGCACCCGTCAGATCGTTCGTGACGCTTGTCCTGTGTCTTGTGCCGTGCGCCTTTTTCACGGTCTCGGCCCTGATACCGGGCGAAGCACGGACGCCGGCGGCGGCCATCGCCATCCGCACCTTGTCGAGCTTCCCGGATCGCATCAGCGGCGGCGATGCGCTGATCGAGATCGAGCGGCCGCCGGGCGCGTCCGACACGTCTCCGCGCGTGACACTCAACGGCCGCGACGTCTCGAGCCGCTTCAAGAACGTCGCGGGCACGACGCGCTTTCACGCCGTGCTCGACGGTCTTGTCATCGGACGCAATGTGCTGGCCGTGGCCGGGAAACCCTGGGGCGCGGCGGATGCGTCGCTGACGCTGACGAACTACGTCCGAACAGGACCGATCATTTCGGGTCCGCACGTCCGGCCGTTCGTGTGTCAGACCGACGCCTTCAAGCTGCCTGACGGGACGACGCTCGGTGCGCCGAAGGACGAGAACTGCACGGCGGCGACTGTCGTGCAGTATCTCTACCTGCCTTCGGGTGCCACCGCGTTGAAATCGGTGCCCGATCCGCCCGCGGTGCCGCCGGATGTCGCGCCGACGACGACGATCGATGGCCGCCGCGTGCCGTTCATCGTCCGCGTCGAGACCGGGACGATCAACCGCGCCATCTACCAGATCGCCGTGCTCGACGATCCGGTGCACGGCGGCGACGCAAGCGCGGTGAATCCGCCGCCGTCATGGAATCACCGGCTCCTCGCGGTTCATGGCACCGGGTGTCCCGGCGGGTGGTATATCCAGGGCAGCGCCATGGGCGTGAGCCCGACCGGCGGCGCAAACGTGACGCGACTCGGCGAAGGCTACGCGGTGTTCACGAGCACGCTGAACCATCCGAGCAACAGCTGCAACGCGTTTCTCGCGGGCGAGACCACCATGATGGTCAAGGAACGCGCCATTGAATTGCTCGGCGTTCCGAAACTCACCGTCAGTGTCGGCACGTCCGGCGGCGCGTACACCAGCCTGCAGGTCGCCGACGCGTTTCCTGGTCTGTTCGACGGCATCCTGATCAACGCGACGTTCCCGGACGCCCTGTCGATTGCGCTCGGCGGCGAGGATGCGCATTTGCTGAGTCACTACACGGCGACTCATCCGGAGGCGCTGACCGAGGCGGAGACGGTCGCGGTCAGTGGTTATTCGGGCCGCCGGGCCTGGATGGACGCGGCGAACCAGTCCCAGCGCACCGATCCGGTCGCCGGCCGGAAAGACGTCGAGGGCTACGGGGCGGCCGTGTGGAACGCGGCCGTGCCGGCCTCGGCTCGCTACGATCCTGAAGCGAACCGCCAGGGCGCGCGCCCGACCGTGTTCGACGCGGCTCGAAACATTTACGGCGTCGATCCCGCCACGGGTTTTGCGCGGCGGCCGTTCGATAACGTGGGGGTGCAGTACGGACTGCGCGCGTTTGAGAGCGGCCTGATCACCAGCGCGCAGTTTCTCGATCTCAACGAGCGCATCGGCGGCTACGACCAGGACGCCAACTACACGTCCGCCCGGTCCACGGGCGACGCGGACGCCATCGCGCATGCCTATGCGGCGGGCCTGACGCTCGGCGGCGGAGGGGGACTGAAATCTATTCCGGTGTTCGACGACGGGGCGTACAACGACACGGCTGCCTACCACTATCAGTGGTTTCATTTCGCGATTCGCGAGCGGATCAAGCGCGGCAGCGGCGACGCCGCCAACCACGTGATGTGGCGCGGACCGGTGCAGGCGGATCGCGCCTGGGCCGTGTTTGCCGACTGGGTCGCCGCCGTGGCCGACGACGCCGGGGGCGGCAGCGCGCATGACAAGGTCGTGCGCCACAAGCCGGCCGCCGCGATCGACGGCTGCTGGGCGCCCGCCGAAGGCGCCGCCAGCAGTCCGCTGCAGTTCGTCGCGGAGCCGCAGACGTTCAGCCGCCAGCCGAACACCCGGTGCAACACGGCGTATCCGTCGTACGGCTTCACGCGCCTGGTCGCCGGCGGGCCGCTCGACGCGAATGTCCTCAAATGTCAGCTCAAGCCGATTGATCCGCGCGAGTACGGGAACCATTTCACGCCTGACGAGTTGAGGCGGTTGCGCGCGATCTTCCCGACGGGCGTGTGCGACTTCAGCAAGCCCGGGGTGCGCCAGCAGCCGATCGTGACGTGGAACTCGTTCGGGCCGGCGCCGCCGGCAACACTTCAGCGCTTTTGACGAGGGAAGGGAAGCACCCATCATGATGAAACCGATGTGCCTCGCCGCCGCGTGCGTGGCGGTCATGACCGCGACGGGCGCGGCCGTCGCGCCGGCAACGCAGGCCGGCCGCGTGCAGGTTGGCTACTGCACGGGCATCAAGGGCCTGGAGGCCGCCAAGGCGGCCGGGTTCGACTACGCGGAGATGAACACCACGGAGTTGAACACGCTGAGCGACGAGGACTTCGACAAGGCGTTCGTGCAGATCAAGCAGCTGGGAATCCTGACACCCGTCACCAACAGTTTCCTGCCGGCGACGATCAAGCTCACCGGTCCGGTCATCGACAAGGACCAGCAGATGACGTACGTCCGTCGCGCCTTCGCGCGGCTCGCGCGCCTGGGCGTGGGCATCGTCGTCTTCGGCAGCGGCGGCGCGCGGCGCGTGCCGGACGGGTTCGCCAAGGAAGAGGCGTTCGCCCAGCTGGTCGAGTTCGGTAAACGCATTGCGCCCGAGGCTCGCGCGCATGGCATCACGGTTGCGGTGGAGCCGCTCCGGTCGCAGGAGTCGAACATCATCAACTCCGCGCGCGAAGGCCTCACGCTGGTGCAGGCGATCAACGATCCGAATTTCCAGCTGATGATCGACTTCTATCACCTCGCGAGTGAAAAAGAAGATCCCCAGATCGTGGTCGACGCGAAGGACCACCTGCGCCACCTGCATATGGCCAATCCCACGGGCCGCGTGTTTCCGCTGAAATGGGAAGAGTTCGACTACGCGCCGTTCTTCGCGAAACTCCGGCAGATTGGGTACAACCGCCGGATCAGCGTCGAAGCCTCGGCCAAGGACGTGGCGGTCGAAGGCCCGCAGTCGATTCGGCTGCTCCGGCAGGCGTTCGAGGAACCAGGTCGATGACCAGACGCCTTGTCTCCCTGGTTCTCTCCGCGGCCTGGATTGCGTCGGCTGCCGGCGTTCTCGCGCAGGCGCCGTCGGTCGGTCCGCGTCCCACCGTCGGTCCGCTGGATCGTCCGATCGTCGATCCGGCGGCGGTCGCCCGCGGCGCGCGCGTGTATTCCGCAGAGTGCGTCACCTGCCATGGCGCGTCGGCGCACGGATCCGATACCGTCCCGTCGCTCCTGCGGTCGTTGCTCGTCCTCCGCGATCGCGGCGGCAACCTTCTGGGCCCGTTTTTGAAGAAAGGGCACCCCACGCAGAGCGGCACGCCGAGCGCCAGCCTGACCGACGCCCAGGCGGCCGATTTGATGCAGCTGCTGCGCCAGCGGATCAACGACACGCTTCGCGGCGCGGCCGTGTTCAGAGAGGGAAACATCGTCACGGGCGACGCCGCGGCCGGCGCGGCGTATTTCAACGGCGACGGCAAGTGCGCCACCTGCCACTCGCCAACCGGCAACCTCGCAGGCATCGCAGGCCGGTTCAATCCGGTGGACCTGCAGCAGCGAATGTTGTTTCCGACGCCGGGGCGAGGTACCGGCGCTGCACCCAGCCCGACCGCCATCACGCTGACGGTCACGCCGCCGGCCGGCGCCGTCATTACAGGCGTGCTGGTCCAGGAAGACGACTTCTTTGTCACGCTCCGCGACGCGACAGGAACCCTGCGCGTGATCAGGCGGACGCCCGGTCTGAAGGTCGTCCGGAACGATCCATTGCAGGCCCATCACGAGCTGCTCGATCGCATCAGCGACAAGAACATTCACGACCTGGTGGCCTATCTGGAGACGCTGAAATGAGCCCGCTGAAAACAATCGCGCTCGTCGTCGCCGTGTCGGCGGGTGTCAGCGCCCAGGCGCCTGCCGGGCTCGATCCGGCGAAGCTGCTGAACCCGGGAACGGACAGCTGGCCAACCTACAACGGCGACTACTCGGGCCGGCGCTACAGCCCGATCGCGCAGATTACCGCGGCGAATGTGAAGAGCCTCAGCCTCGCGTGGATGTATCAGTCGAGCAGCCCCACGGCGATCAAGGCGACGCCGCTGCTCATCAACGGCATTTTGTACTTCTCCACGCAGAACAACGGGTTTGCGGTCGACGCAAGGACGGGACGGGAAGTCTGGCATTACGCCTGGAAATCGCTCGGCGGCAACCAGAACGCCAATCGCGGCATGGGCGCGTTCGGCGACACGCTGTATTTCGAGACGCCCGACTGCCATCTGGTCGCTCTGAAGATGAAAGACGGCGCGTTTCTGTGGGAGAAAACGATCTGCGATCAGGAGCAGTTCTACTACGCGTCAACGGCGCCGGTGGTCATCAAAAACCATTTGATCACGGGCGTGAGCGGCGACGACATGGACATTCCGGGCTATCTCGACGCGCGCGATCCGGCCACCGGCGAGATCCAATGGCGGTGGTTCGCTGTGCCGCAGAAGAAGGACGAGCCAGGCTCGGAGACATGGCCGAACGAAGACGCGATGCGGCACGGCGGCGGCATGACGTGGCAACCGGTGACCTACGATCCCGATCTCAACCTCGTGTACGTCACCACGGGCAATCCGCAGCCGGTCATCGCCAGCAAGAACCGCGCCGGCGACAACCTGTTCACGGGGGCCATCGTGGCTCTCAATGCCGACACCGGGAAGATGATCTGGTATTTCCAATCGTCGCCGCATGACACGCACGACTGGGACTCGACCCAGCCGGCGGTCGTCTTCGACGGCGTCATCAACGGCCAGCCGCGCAAGCTGATCGCGCAGGCGGCCAGGAACGGCCACTTTTTCGTGCTCGATCGCACCAATGGCAAGGCGCTGGTGTCGACCGAATACGTCCGCACGAATTGGGCGCTCGGATACGACGAGAAAGGCCAGCCGCGTCCGAATCCCGCGAAGTTTCCGCAGGTCGACGGCGCGCTCGTATCGCCGAACCAGGGCGGCGCCGCCAACTGGAATTCGCCCAGCTTCAGCCCGCAGACGGGCCTGTTCTACGTCAACGCCGCCCGCGCGTTCAGCGTCTATTACCTCTACGACCCGAGTGACACGCCCGCGGGGTGGGGCGGCACCGACCGCGGGGGGTACTCGGAAGCGATGCTCCAGGCGATCGATTACAAGACGGGGAAGATTCGTTGGAGCCACCCGTGGTTGAGCGGCGGGCGGTCCGGGATCCTGACGACGGCCGGCAACGTGTTGTTCACGGCGGGATCGGGCGGCCTCGAGGCGCTCAACGCCACGACGGGCGATGCGCTGTGGCACTCGCGCTTCCCGGGCGCGATCGTGATGGGGCCGATGACCTACGAGCTCGACGGCCGGCAGTATGTGACCGTGGCCGCCGGCACGTCGCTCGTGTCCTTCGTTCTGAACAAGTAAAGTCAGCCGCCGAGCTTCTCGAGCTCGGCCTGGATCGCCTCCATGCGCAGCCGCAGCATCTCCCGGTGCGCGGGATGACACGCGCGCTGCAGATCGGCTTGAGTCTGCGCGAGCGCCAGCCTCCACGGTTCGCGATCGCGATCCCGCTGCCGCTCCTGTTCGGATCGCCCATCTGGCGTGCGTGCCCGCTGGTCGAGCTTCTCCTGCTGCTGTGCTTCGATCGACTTGCTCTCCCAGCCGCGAGACATAAATTACATCGGAAAGAGCATCGGGAAGGGCATCGGGAAGAGCATCGGAAAGAGCATCGGAAAGAGCATCGGGAAAGGCATCGGGAAGACCTATGCGCGCCCTGCGAACTCCCTGGTTTCGGTGTGCACCTTGATCTTCTCGCCCTGTTTGATGAACAGGGGCACGCGAATTTCCATTCCGGTTTCGAGCGTCGCGAGCTTGGTGACGTTCCCGCTCGACGTGTCGCCTCGTACCGCGGGTTCGGTGTAGGTGACGGCGAGCTCGACGTGGGGCGGAAACTCCAGACCGATCGCGCGGCCGTTGAATTTCTGGATTTCGACCATGACGTTCTCGACCAGAAAATAGCGGCCGTCGCCGAGCATCGACGCGGGCAGCGTCAGGGTGTCGTAGGACTCCTGATCGAGGAAGTGGTAACCGTCGCCGCCGGAATAGAGAAATGACGCCGGAACCATTTCGAGGTCGGGCTCCTGGAATTTGTCGCCGGCTTTGAACGTCTTGTCGAACACTGCTCGAGTCAGAAGGTTGCGCATCTTGAGCCGGACGAGCGTCTGGCCTCCGCGCGCGGTGGGCGTCGAGACCTCGACATCCAGGCAGACGTAGGGGGTCTCCTCGAACTCGAAAAAGGTCTTCCGCTTGACGCCGATCGCCTCAATCAATCCGGCCATGTCGCTTCAATGATATCCCCCAAGCCCCAAGTGCTACCACGCATGGAAATAGCCGTCGCGCTCGCCGACGTCGATCGGCATGCCGAACAATTGCGACAGCCGGGCCGAAGTCAGGAGCTGCGCCTTCGGTCCGTCATCCACCACCCGTCCGCGATCGATCAGCACGACACGCGTAATGTCCGGGATCACCTCGGACAGGTGGTGGGTGACCATGATGACGGTCGTGCCCGCCTGCGCGATCGCGCGCGTGCTGGCGCGCAACTGCGAGGCCGCGCGGAGGTCGAGACTGTTGGCCAGTTCGTCGAGCACGAGCGCCGCGGGCTCGTGCACGAGGGCGCGGGCGATCACCAGCCGCTTGGCTTCGCCCGACGAGAGTTGATGCAGCGGACGATCGGCCAGGTGCTCGAGCTCGAGCCGCGCCAGCAGGCGGTCGGCTTGCTCCCGCATCGCCGATGTCACGTCGTGATGGGCCCACAGCCCGATGCTCGAGAAGAAGCCGGACAGGACCGTGTCCCGCCCGGTCACTCGCGTGTGGCCTTCGGCGAAATCGCTCGACATTCCGCGCGTGCATTCCGCGACCAGATCGTTGGTGACGATGCCGAGCATGGCGCGCAGCGACGTCACGTCCCATCGGTCCCGGCCCATCACGCGGACGAGGCTGGGGCCGTCTCCGGTATAGGGGTAGCACTCGCGCGTGAGCGTCTTGATCAGGGTGGACTTGCCGCAGCCGTTGGGGCCGAGGATCGCGATGTGCTCGCCGGCGCGTACCGTGAGCGAAAGGCGATCCAGCGCGCGCGTGTCTTCGCGAAAGACCGTGACGTTGTCGAGCTCGAACAGCGCTGGCGCCATGAAAAGTATGTACCACGGTTGCCGTAAACTGCGTGAAGCATGCTCTACCTCGTCACCGGCGCCACTGGTTTCATCGGCGGAGCCGTGGCGCGGCAGCTCGTCGCCGCGGGCCACCAGGTCCGCGCCCTCGTGCGCACACCAGCGAAGGCGGCGGATCTCGCGGCGCTCGGGATGGAGCTGCACGCGGGCGATGTCACCGATGCGGCGTCGATGCGCGGACCGATGACGGGCGTGGACGGCGTGTTCCACATCGCCGGCTGGTACAAAATCGGCATCCGGGATCGCGCCGCCGCGGTTGGCGTGAACATCGATGGCACGCGCAACGTGCTGACGCTGATGAAGGAACTTGGCGTCCCTCGAGGCGTCTACACGAGCACCCTCGCCCTCAACTCCGATACACATGGAAAGGTCGTCGACGAGTCGTATCGCTTCACCGGGACACACGTGTCCCTCTACGACGAGACCAAGGCCGAAGCGCATCGGATTGCCGAGTCGTTCATCGCCAACGGCCTGCCGCTCGTGATCGTCCAGCCAGGATTGATCTACGGACCCGGAGACACAAGTGGCGTCCGCACCACGTTCATTCAGTTCCTGCAGCGCAAGCTGCCCGTCGTGCCGAAGCAGACGGCTTATTCGTGGGGCCATGTCGATGACATCGCGCGCGGGCATCGGCTCGCGATGGAGCGGGGCCAGATCGGCCGTAATTATTTCGTGTGCGGTCCCTCGCACACGCTGGAGTACGCCATCGATCTCGCGTCGGAGATCACCGGCGTCCCTGCGCCCAGGATTCGCGTCGCGCCGGGGATCCTGCGCGGGTTGTCCGCGCTGACGTCGCTCGTGGACCCGATCCTGCCCCTGCCGTCGGCGTACACCTCGGAAGGGCTGCGCGTCGTCGGCGGCGTCACGTATCTGGGCGATAATGCGCGAGCGCGCACCGAGCTCGGCTGTGAGTTCCGTACGCTGCGCGAGGGACTGACCGAAACGCTCACGCACGAAATGGCGCTGCTCGCCCGGACGAAATAGCCACCATGTTCACCGCGACCGATTCGAAATTGCTGCCGTGCACGATCACCGGGTCCTGGCCGAGGCCGCGCTGGTTCGACGTCAGCATGTGGGGCCGTCCGCTGGACACCTGCATGATGGACGTCCGCTTCCGCGAGAAGTTTCTGGACGCGATGGCGACCGTGATCAACGACGAGGAACGCGCGGGCCTCGACATCCTGACCCATGGCGACCTGCATTGCGACGACGACATGGCGGGCCGGTCGTGGCATCACTATCCGCTGCAGCGGTGGGCCGGATTCGAAGGCGACTACCTTCAGTCCGAAGAGACGCGGTCGCCGTGGCTGCGCTATCCGCCAGGCACGCTGCTGAATGAGATCTACACCGGCTGGCGGTGGCCGCGCGTCGTCGACAAGATCGAGCACCGGCCACTCGACTACGCCAAGATCTGGCGGATCGCCCAGTCGAAAAGCCGCAAGCCGGTGAAGTTCGGCACCTGCTGCTCGCAGGTCATGGGGCTGTTCCTGGACCTTCACACGCCGAAGTACAAAGATCATCGCGAGGTCATCTGGGACATGGCGGTCGCCATGAATACCGAGCTGCTCGCGTTGCGCGAGGCGGGCTGCCGGTGCATCCAGATCGAAGAGCCGACGCTCCACTTCTGGGCGAACACCTATGGCGCGAAGAGCGACGAGGTGAAGTTCATGGTCGAGGCCTACAACCGCGAGGTGCAGGGACTCGACGACGTGGAAATCTGGATCCACACCTGCTGGGGCAACCCGAACATGCAGCGTGTCATCGACAATACGAGCTACGAGGCGTGCTTCGACTTGTATCTGAATGCTTGCCGCGGCGACGTCTGGACGCTCGAGATGACCGATCGGAACTTCGCCGACATCGAACGGTTCGGCGCGATGAAAGGCCGGCTGCCGAAGAAGATCTGCGTGGGCGTCGTGAGCCACCGCACGCTGCAGGCGGATCGCCCGGAGGACGTCGCCGCGAGGATTCGGCGCGCGCTCGAGCACATCGCGCCCGAGCAGCTGGTGATCTCGAGCGATTGCGGATTCGGGCGGCAAGGCTGCAATCGCGACATCGCATTCTTCAAGACGACGGCGATTGCGCAGGGGACCAACCTGGTGCGGCAGGAACTGGGCGGCCGGGCGACTGACGTGCCCGCCGCCGATCCGCTGACGCAGACGGATATCGTCCCGAAGCGCGCGCAGTAACCCGGGCTGCAGCGTCCGATATCATCGTGCGATGCGCGCGCTCGGCACCGTCGTTCTCTTCCTCGTCGTTCTAGCCCTGGTCATTGTCGGCGGTGCCTGGTGGTGGGCCGGCCGCGCCGCGGGTCCGCAGATTCAGCTGCGTGAGCCGAAAGCGGCGATCGGCCTCGCGACGCCTTTCGAGGTTGCGATTGACGCGCCTGGAGGGCGGCTCGCGGCCGCCGAGATCAGCCTCGAGCAGAACGGCAAATCGACGTCGCTCTTTTCGCTGGGGCCGGCCACCGCGCCCTCGGTCAAACACGAAACGGTCGATCGCGTGGTGATCGCCGGAATGGCGGGCAAGCGCGATCGCCCGGATCTGGAGGCAGGACCGGCGCGGCTGGTGGTGAGGGCGTCGCGGCCCGTGCTGTTCGGCCTGCGCCGCGCTTCCAGCGAGACCGCGCGCGATGTCACCGTCAGGCTCGAGCCGCCGCGGGTGTCGGCGGTCTCGACGTTTCATTACATCAATCAGGGCGGCGCCGAGTTCGTGGTGTACCGCGCGAGCCCGGCCGACGTCGAGTCGGGCGTGCGCGTGGGCGATCTCACGTATCCCGGCTTTCCGGCCAGCGGCGCCGGCATCAACGGCGATCCGGCGCTTCGGGTCGCCTTCTTCGCGCTGCTGCACGATCAGCCGGCGGCTGCGCCGATGTCGCTCTACGCCCGGGACGCCTCGGGCATCGAAGCGTCGGGCCCGCTCGATCACAAGGTATTCCCGAAGCCGTTCGCGCACAGCCGGATTGAAATCACCGACAGTTTTCTCGAGCGCGTTGTCCCCGCCATTGCCGTGGGGAGTCCGGACATGAAGCTCGCCACGGGGCCGCAGGATTTGCTCCCGTCATTTCTGCGCATCAACTCCGATCTCCGGCGGCGCAATGGCGAAACGATCGCGGCGCTCGCGCGCAAGTCCGTGCCTGAAATGCTGTGGAAGGACGCGTTCCAGCCGCTCGGCAATGCCGCCGTCGAGGCGAAGTTTGCCGACAGCCGCACGTATTTCTATCAGGGCAAGGAGGTCGATCATCAGACGCACCTGGGCTTCGACCTCGCCGTCACGGCCCACGTTCCGGTACTCGCGGCGAACCGCGGTCTGGTGGTGCACGCCGCCGATCTGGGCATCTACGGCAATTGCGTGATTCTCGATCACGGCCTTGGCGTGCAGTCGCTGTATGCGCATCTCTCGGAAATCGGCGTGAAGGTCGGCGAGCGCGTCGAGAAGGCGCAGGAACTGGGGAAAAGCGGGATGACCGGCCTCGCCGGCGGCGATCATCTGCACTTTACGATGCTCGTCGACGGCCATCCGGTCAATCCCGTCGAGTGGTGGGATCCCAAGTGGATGCAGGACCGCGTCCTGCGGAAGATCGCTGACGCGGGTCACCAATGATCCTGATTTCGAGCGCCGCCGGTGCATGTGCGCTGCTGGGGTTGATGTTCGCGATCCTGGCCGTACGCCAGCTCCGGCGACGCCATGCGATCGCGACCGGTCTTCACGCGCTCGTCGCGGGGATGTTCCTGCTCTCGGCGCTGAGCGTCTGGATGGTCGGCACGGCGCTGCGCACTTACGAGCGGTTGACGCACGAACAGGTCGCCGGCGAAATCCTTCTGAAGCGCCTTGGCGATCGGTCGTTTGAAGCAACCGTGACCTTTCCCACACGCGAGTCCCAGACGTTCACGCTGCGCGGCGACGAGTGGCAGATCGACGCGCGAGTCTTGAAATGGCGGGGCATGGCGACGATTGCGGGGTTCGACACCGTGTACCGGCTGGAACGGCTTGGCGGCCGCTACACCGACATCGCGGATGAACGGTCGGCGCCGCGAACGGTGTACGAACTTCACCCGGCCGGCCGGATCGATCCCTGGGATATGGCCAGGCGCTACAAGCAATACGTCCCGTGGATTGACGCGTTGTACGGCAGCGCCACGTTCCTGCCGATGGCCGACGGCGCGCTCTACGAAATTACGGTCTCGCAAACGGGGCTGGTGGCGCGTCCGTTGAACCAGGCGGCCAGGAACGCCGTGGGGGGATGGCGCTAATCGCCGCTACGCGACGGTGATCTTTCTGACGCCTCGCTCGGTCAGCAGCTTCGGCAATCGTTTTCGCTGATCGCCCTGCAGCGCGATGGCGTCGCCTTCGACGCTCCCACCGCATCCGAGCGCAGCCTTCAACTCCTTCAACCAGCGCTCTCGCGTGGCCGCATCGATGGCGAGATGCTCGACGACGGTGACTTCCTTGCCGCCGCGGCCGGTGCGTTCGATGCGCACGACAGCGCGCGGGATCTTCTGAGCGGTGTCCGGTTGAACCGGCGCCGGCGTGGGCGGCTGTGTTGGCGGGACGTCGGTCGCCTCCGCGGGCAGGTCCTTTCGCAGCGCTCCGAGGACCGCGAACGGGTTGTGAAACCGATCGGTCATCTAGACCGTGCAGATCGCGATTGCCTTCTTCAGCGTCTCGATCGGATCGTGGCCCACCGCAGGAGAATATTCATGGGTGACGAATCCGTCGAAGCCGAGATCGGCGATCGCCTGCATGATGAAGTGATAGTTCAGCTCCTGCGTGTCATCGATATCATGGCGATCCGGATTGCCGCCGGTATGGAAGTGGCCAATCCACTGGTAATGGTCGCGGATGTTGCGGACGATGTCGCCGTCCATGATCTGGGCGTGGTAGATGTCGTACAGGATCTTCACCCGCGGTGAATTCACGCGCTTCATCACGTCGACGCCCCACGCGATGTGATCGAACATGTAGCCCTTGTGGTTGACCTTGCTGTTCAGGTACTCCATGCACAGCGTGACGCCTTTGTCCTCGGCCTGGGCTTTGACCTTATTGAGAAACGCCACGCAATTGTCGGCGCCCTGCTCGTCGGTCAATCCGGTCGCCGGCCGGTTGCCCGAGAACGTGATAATGCTCGGGACGCCGTTGGCGGCCGCTTCGTCGATGCCGGCACGCACCGTGGCCTCGAGGCGCGCATGATTGTCGACGTTGTTCAGCGCGTTCCCGATGCTGCCGGCGGACCCCTGGTACATTGACGGGGTCAACCCGTATTTCTTCAGCAGCGGCCAGTCCGCGGGGCCGATGAGATCGAAGCCTTTGATGCCGAGCGGCGCGGCCGCACGGCACATGTCTTCGAGCGCCGTCATGCCGCGGAACACGCCGCGGGTGACCCCCTGTTTGAACACACCCTTCTTGTGCACGACCGGCGCGGCCGCCGCGGCCGGGGCCGCCGGCGCCGGGCTGGCCGGTGCCTGCTGTGCCAGTGACGGTCGACCGAGGGCGAGTCCGCCCGCAAGACTGCCGAGAAAGGTTCTGCGTCGCATCCGCGGAGTATACGCCGGTCCTGGTCCGGCGCGATCGAGGGTCGCGCGACGACGCGTGGCGGTCAGCTCCGCGGCTGATTCATCCGCGCGGACATGGCGTCGAGCTCCTCCCGCGAGGCGCGGCTCGCCTGCTGCGAGAATCCGTACGCGACTTCGGTGTCGCCTTGCTCGATGCGCGGCACGATCGCATCCACGAACTCGTCCACGTTGACGCCAAAGGTGTGCAGGCCCGGACCTCCGAGGTCGGTGTCGACGGCGGGCGGGATGATCTCGATGACGTCGATGGAGCTGCCGGTCAGCTGCTGGCGCAGCGTCCAGGTGAACGAGTGCAGCGCCGCTTTGGTGGCCGAATAGATCGGGGCCCGCGCCATCGGGGCGAACGCAAGACCGGACGTGACATTCATGATCGCGGCAGATGGCGCCTGCCGGAGCAGCGGGAGGAAGAGCGACGTCAGGTGGACCGCAGCCTCGAAATTGACGACGATTTCCTCGCGCAAATCGGCCCACTCTGCGTCGCCCAGCCTGGGATACCGCTGGACGCCGGCGTTGTTGACGAGCACGTTGAGATTCGGAAACTCCCGCGAGACCCAGTCGCGCAGGGCGATCCGATCCGCCTCCGACGCCACGTCGGCGACGCGCGTTTTCAACTCCGGATGCGCGGCTTTCGCAGCATCCAGTTTCGCCTGCCGCCGCCCGCAGATGACGACGCGGCTGCCGGCCCGGAGAAACCGCTGCGCGAGCGCCAGGCCGATGCCCGACCCGCCGCCGGTGATGAGGACAGTGTTGTCACCGAGATTCATGACGCTCACAATATCGCGCGCCGCACGTTCTGTTTTGAGCGATGATCGACCGCCATGCGCACCAGACGCGAGTTCCTGACCGCGTTGGCCGCCGCCGCGGCCGCGTGGGCCGGCCGTGACCTCGCGGCGGACGGCGGACCCGCCGGTTCGCCCGACCTGGTCAACGCCGCCACCATCCCGCAGACCGGCCCCGCGTGGTACCGGCGGACCGTCCGATGGATGCAGACCAACATCGCGGAGATTGACCCGACGCGCTACGACATTCCGTGGTGGCGCGAGCAGTGGCGCCGTACCCATACGCAGGGCGTTGTCGTCAACGCGGGCGGACTGGTGGCGTACTATCCGACGCGCCTGCCATTTCATCGGACCGCGAAGTTCCTCGGGTCGCGCGACCTGTTCGGCGAGCTCAGCCGCGCCGCGCATGACGACGGCATCGTCGTGTTCGCGCGGATGGACTCGAACGGGGCCGGCGACGACGTGCTGCAGGCGCATCCGGACTGGATTGCGCGCAATGCTGCTGGAGAACCGTATCGCGATCGCGACCTCAACGTGCCTTGCATCAACGGCGCGTTCTATCGCGAGCACATTCCCGCGATTCTCCGGGAGATCGCGCAGGCGTACCGGCCCGAAGGATTCACCGACAACAGCTGGAGCGGTCTCCCGCGCGCCAGCATCTGCCATTGCGTGAACTGCCGCCAGAAGTTCGCCGCCGATCGCGGGGCCGCGCTGCCGATGCGGCGCGACTGGAACGACCCTGTCTATCGCGCCTGGATCGAATGGGGCTACGCCTGCCGCCTGGAAATCTGGGATCTGTTCAACGCCACCGCGCGCGCCGCAGGCGGTCCGGCCTGCCTGTGGGTCGGCATGATTGGCGGGTCGATTGCCAGCGCGGCTGCGGACTTTCGCGACTACGCGCAAATCTGCAAGCGGACCGAGCTCGTGATGCTCGACAACCAGCGGCGAACCGACGCCACCGGCTTTCAGGCCAATGGCCAGACCGGGAAGCTCGTCCACGGTCTGATGGGCTGGGACAAGCTCGCGCCCGAGAGCATGGCGCTCTATCAGACGTCTGCGGCAACATTCCGCCTGTCGATGCGGCCCGAACCGGAACTGCGGCTCTGGGCGGTGGAAGGCTTTGCCTCGGGCATCCAGCCCTGGTGGCACTACGTCAACGCCTATCACGAGGATCGGCGGATGTACGACGCGCCGAAGGCGATGGCGGACTGGTATCTCGAGAACGAAACCCTGTTGACGCGCCGCCAGCCGATCGCCACCGTGGGCATCGTCTACTCGCAGCGGAACCACGATTTCTTCGGACGCGACGATGCCGATCTGCACGTCACGCTGCCGCAGCGCGGGTTCATGCAGGCGCTGACGCGCGCGCGCATTCCCTACGTGCTGGTGAATGCCGACGATCTGCCGCAGCAGGCGAGTGGCCTGCGGCTGCTGGTTCTGCCGAACGTCGGGGCCATGACGCCGGCGCAGAACCGCGCCGTCCGGGACTTTGTCGCCGGCGGCCGGAGCCTCATCGCTTCGGGCCTGACGAGTCTCTTCACAGAGTCCGGCGACGCGCGGCCTGATTTCGGGCTGGCGGATACGCTGCGCGTGAGATTGCCGGAGCATCATCCGCTCCGCGACGAGACGACGCGGCGGCAGTGGGCGGCCGGCAGCGCGCAGACGTACTTGCGCCTCGATCCCGAGCTTCGCGCGGGCGTGCCCGGTCCGCACATCGCGTCCGAGCCGCCGGTGACCGGCACCCGGCATCCGATTCTCAAAGGCTTCGACGCCACGGATCTGCTCCCGTTCGGCGGCACGCTGGAGGATTTGCATCTCGACGCGGGTGTTGACGTCCTTCTGACGTTCGTGCCGCCGCTTCCCGCCTTTCCGCCCGAATCGGTCTGGTCGCCGAACACACGGTCGAGTTTTCCGGGTCTGGTCGTGCACGAAGAGGCGGGCGGCGGACGCGTGGCGTATCTGGCGGCGGATCTCGACCGCCGCTACGCGCGGGACAATCTCAGCGACATCGGCACGCTGCTGGCGAATCTCGTGAGATGGGCGGCCAAAGACGACATCCCGCTCGCCGTGTCGGGACCGGGGTTGCTCGATTGCCATCTGTACCGGCAGGACGCTCGGCTCATTCTCCACATCGTCAATCTGACGAACGAAGGCACGTGGCGGGGACCCGTCGACGAACTGATTCCCGTCGGCCCGATCGAGGTCCGGATCCAGCTGCCGGACGGACAGCGCCCGCGAGGTGCGCGGCTGCTCGCCGCGAAGCGGACGGTGCCCTTCACGACGGCCAGCGGATGGGTCACGATACGGATGGCCAGCATCCTCGACCACGAAGTCGTCGTCATCGATCGAACCTGAGGAGGCCGCATGGAGCGGCGTGAGTTTCTGACACTGGCAGCCGCGGCCGCGCTGATGCGTTGGCGCGGCTTTCCGCCCGGCGCGCCGAGCGCCGTCTGCTGTACATCGCGGAGCCGGGCATCAGGAACTACGTCGCGTACGGCGGCGTCGGCGTGCTGGTCTACGACATCGACCGGGGCTACGAATTCGTGAAACGGATTCCGACCTGGAGCGTGCCGGCGGGCAAGGATCCCGAGAACGTGAAAGGTGTGGCCGCCAGCGCGAAAACGGGAAAGCTGTTCGTCAGCACGATCACGCGGTTGATGTGCCTCGATCTGGTCTCCGAAAAGCCGGTCTGGGACGTGGCGCCGGATGGCGGCTGCGATCGGCTCGCGTTGTCGCCGGACGGCACACGTCTGTACGTTCCTGCATTTGAAGGCCCCCACTGGAATGTCATCGACGCGACGAACGGGCAGACGCTGAAGCAGGTTGCGGTCGGCACCGGCTCTCACAACACGGTGTATTCCGCAGACGGGTCGCACGTCTATCTGGCCGACCTGCACTCACCGCAACTCGCGATTGCCGACGCGCGCACGCACACTGTGGTCCGATCGGTCGGCCCATTTTCGAACTCCGTGCGTCCGTTCACCATCAACGGCGCCGATACCCTGTGCTACGTCAACGTGAACGAGTTGCTCGGCTTTGAGATTGGCGACATCCGCACCGGCAAGACAATGCATCAGGTCGTGGTGAAGGGGTATGACAAGGGGCCGGTCGACCGGCACGGGTGTCCAAGCCACGGCATCGGTCTGACGCCGGACGAGAGCGAGCTGTGGCTTGCCGACGGGCACAACAAGGTCATGCACGTCTTCGACAACCGCGTGATGCCGCCGAAGCAGGTCGCCGCCGTACCGGTGCGCGATCAACCGGGCTGGATCACCTTCAGCCTGGACGGCCGGCACGCGTATCCGTCGACCGGTGAAATCTTCGACGTGAAGACGCGGAAGCTGGTGAAGGCCCTGAAGGACGAAACCGGACGCGACGTCGGCAGCGAGAAACTGGTCGAAGTGGGTTTCGACGGCAACCGGCCGGTGCGCGCGGGCGATCAATTCGGCGTCGGCCGGAAGCGATCGGGTCGCGTGACGGCACCGTGACGCTGGAGCCGTTCGCGTCATGGTGCACAAAACCTGACAGGGCGTCGGAGATTCCCGTATACGGAGACCGGGAATTTCCCCGCGATGATTTCCTCGCCGCGCCGCGGCCTATAGTGGCGCCGTGCGCCTGCGCGGACCGCTTCTCTCAATCGTTCCTCACGTCCTGATCGCGGCCATCTGCGTGACGAGCGCGCTCATCGTCAGGCAGTGGGCGTATGCGACGACCTTCCGGTTGTATCTCGACGGCCGCGCGGACGACCGGACGCATTCGGCGGCGACGCAGCGGTTCGACCTCGAGGGGCGTTTCGTCGTTCCGAAAATCCTCATGCACGATGACCGCGCCGCCTTTCGCACCGCCATCGGGCACGATTCCACCATTCGCGCTGCGATCCGTGGCACCGCCGGATCAGGTGTCGAAGTGCGACTGCGTCAGCACGGCGTCGAGCGGGTTGTCGCCCGCGCGGTCGATCTGAAAGCGCCAATGGAGATAGCGGTGCCGTTCCCGCAAGGCACCGGGGAAATCGAGATCGCCGCGCACGGCGACGTCACCTGGGCAGATCTTCGCGTCGAGCGGGGCATGCATCTCGGCCGCCCCTTCGCGGGGCTCCTCGTGGAGATCGGATTGCTGGTCGTCGTGATTCGGCGGGCCCATCTGGCGGGCCGCCGCGCGCTGGGGCGAGGCCGGCGCGTGTGGTTGTCGCTGCTGACGGCAAGCGGCAGTCTGGCCGTATCGCTCGTCCTGCTGGAAGTGGGACTTCGAGCGGTGGGCAGTCGCGTCTCTCCGGGAATCAGCGTGCTTCGTCACGATCTCGGTGAGGCGACCGACGATCCACGCTGGCAGCAGACCTCCCGCTACGGACAGCGTCTACGACCGGACGTCGACGCTCCAAGCGAATGGCGGTACGGCGACATCATCCGGATGGGCTTCGTGCCGCCGGCCGTGGGGGAAGGCGTCGTGCATCGCTACCCGTTCCACGCGGACAGTGAAGGCTTTCGCAACGACGCCCCGCGCGATCCGATTGCGATCGCGGCGCTCGGCGACTCCTTCACCGACGCGCTGACGATGCGCCGGGAGGACGCGTGGCCGGCCCGGCTGGAAGCCGCGCTCGGCGTGCCGGTGCAGAACTACGGAACCGCGGGATTCGGGCCCCAGCAGGAGCGGCTGGTCCTCGAAGACTTTGCCCTGCGGCATCATCCGCGGGTCGTGATCCTCGCCTTTTTCGCGGGCAACGATTTTCGCGACGCAGAGGCCTTCGAAAGCGTGCAGCGCGCAGAGAAGCAGCCAGACCTGCCGAAGCTCGGCTGGCCGGTCAAACCGATCTTCACGCGCATGGATACGTGGTTTCTCGGCAGCGCCGTCCAGGCCGCCACGCGTGTCCTCGCGCGTCCGTCGGACGTGCCGCCAGACGTGGCGACGGCCACTGCGCGACTCACCAGTCCGGCCACCGCGACCGGGGCGGTGGCCTCGTTCGACCGTGGTGTCTTCACCGTCGCGGTGCAGAGCCGCGTGCTGCGATGGGCGTTCATGCCGCCGTACCTGAATCTGCTGAACTTCGACGAGCACGATCTCTCGGCGCGCCGCGGCTGGACGCTGATTCAGGAGAATCTGCGCGCGATGCAGCAGGAGTCGCGAGCGGCCGGCGCGGAGTTCATCGTCGCGTTCATTCCGTTCAAGAGCCAGGTGTACCTGCCGCTCCTCGACCGGTCGCTGGACCGTCCGTCGCTGGCGGCCGCGCTGCATTTCTCGCTTCGGGACCGTCCAAACGCGCCGGACGTGGATCGCCTCATGCGGAACCGGCTCGTGGAGAACGACATGATGGCGCGATTCTGCCAGGACGCGGGCATTCCGATGCTCGACCTCACGCCGATTCTGCAGGCGCGCGTCGAGGCGGGAGAGCAGATGTACTTCGCCGACGATTCACACTTGAACGAAGCGGGGGAGGCCGAGCTCGCGTCGGCGCTCGCGGCGATGCTGGCATCCCGCGGTTCAATGGCGGCACTGAACGCGCCGCGCTGAGTCGCCGGCGTCATGACTGCTGATCGAGGATTCGCGACACGAACTGGAACAGCCGCATGAAGACACTGCGCTTGCGCCACTCGTCCGGCGTGATGAGCTGGGAGCGTTCGAGGTCCTGAAGGAACGTGGCCCGGAGCTGCGCGCCCAGCGTCGGGTCGTAAATACCGAACGCATTTTCCTCGTCGAGCTGCCGCGACCTGGTGTTGACGTTCGGCGAGCCGATGATCGCCCACTGGTCGTCGATGACGGCGTATTTGCTGTGCACGAAGGTCGGCTGGTACTCGTAGATTTTCACGCCGGCCTCGAGCAGCGGTTCGTAGCGGCTCTGCGAGCTGGCGCGCGCAATCCAATTGTCGGTGTGGCGGCCGGGCAGCAGCAGCCGGACATCGACGCCTGCGCGGGCTTTCGCCTCGAGCGCGCGCAGCAGCGGCGGATCCGGAATGAAGTAGGGCGTCGCCACAAAGACATGCTGCTGCGCCGCGAGCACCGGCAGCAGGAAGAAATATCCCATCGCCTGGTTGTCGTCGGCCGGCGAACTCGCGATCGGGATGAACCGGTCGATCCCACCGGCCGGATTGAGATCGATCGGATAAATCTCCGGCCCCACGAGCAGTTCGCCGGACGACCCGGCCCAGGTGTCGACAAACGCCGACTGCAGGCTGCGCGCGAGCGGGCCCGTCACCTCGAACATGACGTCGCGCCAGTGCTTCGGGTCCTGCGCGTTGCCGAGCCAGATGTCGGCGACCGCCATGCCGCCCGTGAAACCGATGTCGCCGTCGATGACGATCGAGCGGCGATGGTTACGGCGGTGAAAGCGGGTGAGCTGCCCGAACCGGGCGGTGCGGTATTTCTGGACGCGGCCACCAGCCTTGACGAGCGGATCGAAGGTCTTGTCGCTGACTGCCGTCGCGCCGAAATCGTCGAGCAGAATGCGGACGGCCACGCCCTGCTGCTGTTTACGAACCAGAGTGTTCAGAATCGCGTCGCTGAAATCGCCGCCTTTCCAGACGTAGACACTGAAATTCACGCTTCTGGTCGCATGTTCGAGCCGGTCGAGCAGGGCGGCGCGAAACGCATCGCCGTTGTTCAGGAGTGTGACGCGCCCGCCGTGACCGATCGACGTTCCGACCAGGCCTGCGAGCGCCACGGAAAACTCCGGCGTGTTCACCGCCGCAGGTGCGGTGTCGGTGTAGACCTTGGCTGGTTCCCGGCCGACGCCGACGAACAGCGCGCCGAGCACAGAGAGCGCGGACACTACGCCAATGAGGAAGAGCGTGATCTCCCACCATTTGAATTTGCGATGAATGGCGCGGCCGCGCTCGCCAATCCAGCCAATCCAGCGGCGTCCGTCGCTCTGGACGGACGACTTCCGCTTGATCGCGCGGCGATGCGCAGCAACAGCCATCACTTAAGGCGTATGCAAGAACCGGCGCATCTTCTGCCGGGATCTGCGGCGGCAATGACGTCTTTGCGGTGAACAGGATCCGGCCTTCACCGGATCGGATCGGCCTTTGCAGTATCAGTCCCTGAAGGACCCGACGTGTATGTTTTTCGAACCCGAAGCGAATCCGACTGCATCGCCGCTGCCGCCTCGTCCACTCCGCAAAGGCTGGGCGACCTGCCGGCGTTGCGCGGTCACCGCGATTGCGGCGGCTCTGTGCGCCGCCGTCGTCGTCGTACTGGTCATCACGCGCCGCTTGCCGAACCTCGAGGCGATCCGCGCACTCGACGATGCGTCGCGCGTGACGACGCTGTTCGACACCTCGGATAAACCGCTGTTCACAATCTTCAAGGAAGAACGCATCGCGGTCCCACTCGAAGCCGTCTCGCCCAACATCATCAATGCCGTCATCGCGGTCGAGGACGAGCGCTTTTACCATCACACGGGCGTTGACGTGGTGCGCATCGGGGCCTCGCTTCTGGCCGACCTGCGCAGCCGGTCGAAGGCGCAGGGCGGCTCGACGATCACGCAGCAGCTGGCCAAGCGCATGTTCCTGGACGATCGGAAAACGTGGTGGCGCAAAGGGCGCGAGATCGCGCTCGCGTTCCGCATCGAGCGGTCGTTCACAAAAGACAAGATTCTCGAGCTCTATCTGAACAAGGTCTATTTCGGCCATGGGTTCTATGGCGTCGAGGCGGCGTCGCGAGGCTATTTCGGGAAGTCTGCGCGCGACGTCAATCTGCAGGAAGCGGCACTGTTGACCGGCTTGATTCAGGCGCCCTCGGCCTACGCGCCGCAATCGCACATGGACAAGGCGACGGCGCGGCGCGCGACGGTCCTCAACCGGATGGTCGACGCTGGATTCATCGACCAGGGGACGGCCACGAAGCTCGCAAAGTCGCCAATCGTCCTGAGCGACGCGCCGATCGAGGATCAGTTCGCCCGGTACTTCAAGAATTACGTGACGCGGCAGCTCGTCCAGAAGTTCGGGGAAGAGGCGGTGTTCGACGGCGGTCTCCGGGTCTACACCACCCTCGATCCCGAGGTGCAGCGCGCGGCGGAAAAGGCGCTGCTGGAGGGTCTCGAGAAGATCGAGGCGCAGCCGAAGTACAAGCACCCGAAGCCGGCCGCCTTTCCGCACGCGAACAGCGAGCCCGCCGATTCGACGCCGTATCTGCAGGGCGCGCTCGTCGCGATGGTGCCGCGCAGCGGATACATCAGCGCGCTGGTCGGCGGACGCAACTTCGACGACAGCACCTTCGACCGCGCGACGCAGGCCCGCCGCCAGCCCGGCTCTGCGTTCAAGCCCTTTATTTACGCGGCGGCGCTCGAGTCGGGATACACACCATCGACCCTCGTCGGCGATCTGGATCCCGCGACGGCACGGACCGTGGCGTGGCTCCCTGGCGAAGCGCACGGGTCGACGACCGACTCGATGACGGTGCGCACAGCGCTGCGAACGTCGAGCAATCGGGCGGCGGTGCGCGTGCTCACCGACGTGGGGATTGGCCGCGCAGTGACGTACGCGAAGCGGTTCGGATTCGCGCCGCCGCCGGCGGTGCCCTCGCTTGCACTCGGCACCAACGACGTCTCCGTGCTGTCGATGACCGCCGCGTACGCCGCGTTCGCCAGCGGCGGCGTCGTGCCGCAACCGGTCGCCATCCGGCGCGTCGACGACCGCGCCGGCGCCACGCTGTTTCGCGATACGTCAATCGCCGTGCCGGCAATCAGCGAATCGACGGCGTTCCTGACGGCGCAAATGCTGGCGGATGTCGTCAACTCCGGCACCGGCTACAAGGTGCGCCGGGAGGGGTTCACGCTGCCCGCAGGCGGCAAGACCGGCACGACCGACGACGTCCGCGATGTCTGGTTCGCTGGGTTCACGCCGTCGCTCGCGGCCACCGTCTGGGTTGGGTTCGATCAGCCACAGCCCATTCTCACCAATGGCTTCGCGGGCGATCTTGCGGCGCCCATCTGGGGCCGATTCATGCGTCTCGGCGTGCAGGGCAGACCCGGCGCGGGCGGCTGGCTGCGGCCGCCGTCCGACGTCGTCGCCGTGAAAATCTGCCGCATCTCCGGGATGCTCCCGGGGCCCAACTGCGGCGAGGTGTGGGTGGCGGACAACAAAACCGGGGAAACCAAACTGCAATCGATGATTGCGACGGAATACTTCCGGCGCGGGACGGAACCCACCGAATTCTGCACGCTGCACGGCGAAGCGGAGTTGCCCACGGCCAGCGCCTGGCCGTTTATTCGCGAGCCGTAGCGGGGCGTCTCAATTCACTACGATTGTCAGGAGAACGCGAGTGGGCTGCACCGCCGCAGGCGGTTGGCATATGACTTGAAGCAGCGTGTTGCGGATATTCTCGTCACGAGGAGGCGATGTGAAAGAGACTTCAGTGCTGACGGCCACGGTGCTCGGCGCGCTGGTGGGCGGCGTTGCCGGCTATCTGCTGTTTACCGAACGCGGCAAGGCCATTCGCCGGGAACTGGAACCCGCGCTGGAAGATTTCGTGCGCGAAGTCAGCGGCTTCCGCAGCAGTGTCCAGCGCATTGCGGGCATCGCGACCGAGGGCTGGAACGCCTTCAACTCCGCGAGCGGCCGCATGGGAGAAATGCGGCACTGACGCGGCGCCGGGGGCGCGTGGGATAAAATCTGCCGAGTGCCCATCACCTGCGTTGGTGTTGTCGCGTAAGCCGCGACGATGCCCGGCAAATTCACCCACGCGCTTGTCGCGCTGACCATCCTCATCCTTAGCGCCTCGAGTGCCCGGGCCGACGATGCCACGGGTACGATTTGCGTGTCCGTCCCGGCGTCGGCCGGGTCGTTCCTCATCGACATCTCCAGCGATCTCGAGCCGTCGCGGCATTGGACGGCGACGGTAGAGGCTGCGCGGCCCGCCACCATGGCCGGACTGCCGCCGGCTGCCTATCGTGTGGTGGCGACGGCGTCAAACGGAAAGACCGCGACGCTGGCGTTGACAATCGCGCCTTCCGAGATCGTGCAGATCGCGAGCGGCCCTGGCGTCAACCCGACCGCTGACCCCACGCTGGTCATCATCGATCGCCATCGCGCCCGTTATTCGACCGTCTTTTCGTCCGCCGATCTGGAACGGCTCCCCACGGGCGGTACCGCTCAATCGATCGTCGAAACCGCCTCGCCCTTCGTGGTTGGAGAGTCGATCGATTCGGGAGGTCTTCAGGCCGCGCGATCGAATCTCTTCGGCAGCCGTGGCGCGTCCGGCCGTGAGACGTCGACTCGTCTCGGCGAGATTGACCTGTTGCGACGCCCGGTTTCCGGAGCGCCTGCCCTCGTCCCCGAAATCGCGTGGCTCGAGGGCGTCGTTGTCGGAAGCGGCCTGGCCCGCCCGGACGTACCGTTTCCGGGCGCCACGGTCACGCTCGTGCCTCGTCGGCCCGGGAACCGCACCGGCGCGCTCGATGTCTCGTTCACGGGCCGGCGCATGGTTTCCTCGAACGCCATCCCGACTGCGCCTTCGGTGGAAGCCTTGACGTCGCTCGCGAACGTGGATGTGCAGGCTGGCCTGCCGATCGATCGCCGGGCCAGCCTGTTCGCTTCGGCGACCGTTACGCGCGCGCGAAAGTTCGACGGGCACCTCGGCGTCGAATCGCCGGTCAACACGGCGTCGCTGTTCGTGCACCTGCTCAGTAACCTGACGGCGCGCGACGTGGTGCGGCTGCTCGGCGTCACGCAGTCGCTGCAGCGCGAGCTCGACGGGCGGCTCCAGTTCCTGGATCGAAGCGCGACCGAACGCAGCCGCGTGTCGCACGGTCAGATCGTCTGGGAGCATCAGTTCGCCGGAGGTGCGCGCGCGGAAACCGACCTGGGTCTGCAGCGCGGGTCGTTCGTCCCGGCGATCCCGTCGGTGACCGGCGCCATTGTCGATCGCATTGCCGACGGGGCCGTACCGCCGCCCGCGGCGAAGACGATCGCGACGCGGATCGATCTGCGCATGATTTTCGAGCCGCGCGAGCGCCGCCTCGCCGGCTTCTCGCATGCGTGGCAGTTCGGCCTGCTCGTGACGCGATCCGGATCGACCGCCCACGTGGTCGCTGCGCCAACCGTGGCCGAAACGGTGGGCGGCCTGCCCGCGCGCGTCTGGATGCGCGGCTTTCCAGCGGCCGATTCGAATCGCCGTGTGACGACGAACATCGTCTTTGCGTCCGATCGCGTGCCGATTTCCGACCGACTGACCTTCGATGTCGCCGTCGGTGTCGGCGCGTCGTCGGGCTCGGCGCGCGGCGCCGCGAGCGCGGCCGCGTGGACGCTTGCCCTCCCGCGAGCCAGCTTTCGGTGGACGCCGCCGGTCGGGAGCGTGTTCGGCGGCTACAGCCTGTACGAGCCTGCAATCTCACTCGACCAGCTGGCATTCGGCGATCCTGGTGAAGCCGCGGTGAGCGTCTATCGCTGGAACGATCTGAACGCCGACGGCCGTCTCGATTTTGGGGAGACCGGTCTGCTGGTCGCTCGCAGCGGCCGGAGTCCGGACGTCGCGTCGATTGATGCGGCGGTCCACGCGCCGCGCACGCACGAGTGGACGTTGGGGATCGAGCGGCAGATCACCCGCCAGTCGTCCTTCCGCGCGATTACCACTATCCGTAAGGAGCGCGGCGTTCTGCGCTCGGTGAACGTCGGTGTGCCAGCATCCGCGTATCTCGCGCGTCAGCTGCCGGATCAAGGCGAGGATTACCTGAGCACTCGCGACGATCGTCCGCTGACGGTTTACGATCGGCTTCCGATCAGCTTCGGCCAGGATCGCCTGGTCCTCATGAATACGGGCCAGCGCGGGTACTACGAAGGCATCGAGCTGACGTACAGCCTGGCCACGTCTCGCTGGACCTCGACGTTCGGCACGATGGCGTATCGCAGCAAGGGATTTGGCGGAAACCGGGGCTACCGATCTACCGAGAACGACCAGGGCGTCCTGGGTGAGTTCCTCGAGAATCCGAACGCCGCGTCCTATGCCGACGGGCGTCTCTTCTTCGACCGCGCGTATGTCGCGAAGTGGGCCACGACGTTCCAGGCGCCGCGCGACATCAGCGTCGCGGTCATCGCCCGCTATCAGGACGGGCAGCCGTTCTCGCGATTCGTCGTCGCGACCGGGCTGGCCCAGGGGCCGGAGGCGGTCTCAGCCTATCGCGCAGGGCGCACACGATTCACGTTCACGTCGACAGTGGACCTGCGCGTGCGGAAGGACGTCCGTGTCCTCGGCCATCGCGCCGGCGTGTGGCTGGACATGTTCAACCTCGCCAACGACGCCAACGAAGTCGAGGAGAATCCGCTGACTGGACTCGCGTTCAGACAGTCGACGCTGCTGCAGCCGCCGCGCACGGTCCGGCTCGGCTTCCGCGTCGCGTTCTGATTTTCGCCGGGTTGGCTAAAGCGCCGGCTCCGCGATGAGCCAGCGGGGGAACGCTTCGACGCAGCGCTGCAGGTGGGGCAGAAAGATGTAGTGATAGTGGAACGCGTTCATCTCGTCCATGGCCTGCGCGGGAGTCCAGCGATCGAACGCGATGCGGTACGCCGCGACGAACACGCCCGTCCGGTCGGCGCCGCGCTTGCAGTGCACGAACACTTTCTTGTCCGGGTGCTCGCGCATCAAGCCCATGAACGCCAGCACTTTCTCGCGTTCGGGCTCGCGTGTGGTGCTCCAGGGAATCGCGACGAACTCCATCCCCAGCGCCTCGACCTCTTCGCGCTCGGCCGCCGCGCCCTCATCGCCCAGGCTCAGCCGGACCACGATGTCGATACCCAGCTTCTTCAGCTCGGCGAACCCTTCGCTGTCGGGTTGGGCCCCGCGGTAGAGCTGGGCGTTGACGCGGCCGAAGTTGTCGATGCCCGCCAGCGTCAATTTTTCGTCGCTGAAGGCGAACGCGCGCGAGGCTTCCTGCGCGGCGACTGCGGTGATCGACAGCGCGCCGATGAGGATCAGGCCGTGCCAGAACCGGAAGCGCCGAGGCAGCAGACGAGGCATCCTGGACAGGGTGTCGGTCAAACGGACGCCGAACTATACCAAAAAGCCAGGAAGGCCGGCATCAGTGCTGGGCCTCGGTCTGCCACTGGCGGATGGCTTCAATCGGGTAGACCAGCATGACGATATTGAGCGTCAGATTGTCGCGGACGGCGAAGAGGAGACCGAGCTCGATCCCGGCGACGAGCGCGACGCCCAGCCAGGGCCGAACGCGCGCCGCGACCAGGAACCCCAGCGACATGGCGACCACGTCGCTCACCGAATTCAGGATGCTGTCGCCCACATACCCGAACGCGATCGTGACCGCGCGGTACCGGTCGATGATGATGGGCGAGTTCTCGAGAATTTCCCAGACGACTTCGACGACCACCGCCAGCAGATAACGCTGACGGACCGGCATCCGGCGCGCCATGATCCAGAGCAGCCCGTAGAACGCGACGCCGTGTACGACGTGCGTCAGCGAATAGGGATCGGCAACCCGCTGCGACTGCGAGCTGCTCCAGATGTTCCCGGACCACCAGCCGAATCGCCCGTCCGGTCCAAAGGGCAGGCGTCCCATCGCGAGCTCCGCGACGATCTGGAGAGCCAGCAGTCCAGCCACCGTCGCGGCGACGTTGATCGATCGCTTGGTGAACAAGCTGGAGTATTCTGCCCCGTAAACCGATGCGCTGGCGGGCGATTTCTCTTCTCGTGGCGGCGTGGCTCTGCGCACCGCTGCTCGCCCAGGATCCCGCGCGGGGCCCCCGGTCGATCACCTCGACGGCCTTCACCAGCGCTGATTTCTTCCAGCCGACCAGGGTGTGGCGCGTGCGGCTGACCCTCACGGCGGAACAATGGCGCGCGATGCAGCCGCGCGGCGGGCCGGCCGGCGGGTTCGGCATGGGCGGCGGGCTGCTGGGCGCCGAGGGATCCCGCAACGGCGTGGCGGCGAGGCAGGGCATCGTCTTCGACTACGCGCACGCCGATCTGGAGATCGACGGGCGGCCGTTTCGCGACGTGGGCGTCCGATTCAAGGGCAACGGATCGTATCTGCGGGCACGCGGCACGAACAAGATTTCGCTCAAGGTCGACCTCAACAAGTACCACCCCGAGCAGAAGCTCGCAGGGTTCTCCACCTTCAACCTGCAGAACAACATCACCGATATCAGCTGGATGAACGAAGTGCTCGCCTACCAGCTCTACCGCGACGCCGGCGTGCCGTCGCCGCGCTCGAGCTACGCCCGGGTCTATGTGACGGTGCCGGGCCAGTACGCCGATGCCTATTTCGGTCTGTATTCCATTTCGGAGAACGTCGACACGAACTTCGCCTCGGATCGATTCGGGACGAAGGCCGGCGCGATGCTGAAGCCCTCCACCCGTGCGCCGTTCACCGACCTGGGCGCGTCGTGGGCCGCCTACAACCAGACCTACGATCCGAAGACGACGCTCACCGACGCGGAAAAACAGCGCATCATCGAGTTCTGCCGCTTCGTCAGCACAGCGAGCGATCAGGAGTTCGCCGCGCGCGTCGGAGACTATGTCGATCTCGACGAGTTCGCGAGGTACTTCGCCGTCCTGGTCTGGATTGCCAATCCGGACAGCCTTCTTCAGATTGGGCAGAATTACTACGTCTACCTGCATCCGTCGACGAACAAGCTGATGTTCATTCCCTGGGATCAGGACGGATCGTTCGGCAACTTCCGTATGAGCGGCGGGTCGGAGTCCTGGGCCATTTACTTTCCGTGGTCCAACACGAATCCCATGGTCGCGCGCATTTATGGCGTGGAGGCCTTCCGCAATGCCTATCTGGCCCGCATGGCCGAATTCACACGCACACTCTTCGTGTCCGAACGGTTCGCGGATCAGATCGCCCGCATCGCGCCCGCGATCCGGCCCGCGATCGAAGAAGAAGGCACGCAGTGGCTGTCCGGGTTCGATGCCGTCGCGAGCGGTCGATTCGGCATCGTGCCCTTCGCCAGAGCCCGCACCGCATTCGTCGCCGCTCAGCTCGGACGGTGAGGGGAGGGGTGGAGTGGTGGAGTGGTGGAGTGGTGGAGTGGTGGAGTAGTGGAGTAGTGGAGCTACTTGATCTGGATCTTGCCCACCAAACGGCCGAGTAGTTTCAGCGCGTAGACCATGACGCGGTAGCGCACCTCGTTCATGTCGGACGGGCCGTTGCCCAGACCGAACGGCTTGAGGTTGTCCACGGCCGAGTCGTCGCCATCGTTCGGATGGAGCGCAATCCAGTACAACACTTTGATCAGCTGATCTTTCGGCACCTCGTCCATGATCCGATCGAAGACGAGCTGCGGGACGTACCGTTCGGTCGGCATCTGGAAGACGTCGGGCACTGCGGCCACGAAGAGCAGGTTGCGCACCCGCTGCACCGGATCGGCGACTTTGCCAGGCGCCCAGTCAGGCAGTGCCGCCCGCATGACCTCGATTTGATCGATCGTGTCCTGATCGGGCACTTCATCCATCGGGGCGACCGGCGTGACCACGCCGCCGTCCGGTGGGAGCCGCTCGAACGCGATGTCCTCGGTGGCCTGCGCGACCGTGACCTCCTGCCACGTCTTCGGCTCGGGCGCCCCGCTGCCCGCCGCCCCCGATTTCGACGGCGATGATGATGCCGGATTCGCAGCCGGATTCGCTGGAGGTGCAACCGTTGGCGTCGTCGCCGGCGGAGGCGATGCCGTGCCGGGTGTCGGGGCAGTTGCGGGTGGATGGTTCGCCGGTGGCGTTGCCGCCGGAGGTGCAGGTAGGCCCGCCGAACTTGCCGCTGCCGGCGCAGGCGGCGTTGGCGGTGGGACCGACGTGGTTGTCGCGGGTGGCAGCGACGATTCGGTTCGCACCGGCAGGGGGACGACGCGGGCCTCCTTCGAGGTGACTTTCGCCGCGCCGCGCATCTCCGTAGCCACTCCCACGGCCACCCAGGCGGCGAGCGCGACGAGAAGCCAGGCCTTTCCGTCACGCGCGATAAACCGCTGCTGCGCGTCCCAGCGGAACATGCGTGTGCCCGCCAGAACACCCGCCGCGCCGATGGCAGCGAGCGCAATCAAGTCGAATCGCGCCGCCGGCAGTCCGGCGCCCATGACGCACGCTTGAAGCGCGGCCACTGCGTAACGCCCTGGGAAAAATGCGGAGACGTGCTGCGCCCAGGCCGGCAGCGTCGACAGCTGCACGGCGATCCCGCCGATGATCAGCATCGGCAGAAAAATGCACTGGCCTAACGCCTGCACGGCCGGCACGTTGTCGGCGAGCGTCGCGATCACCAGCCCCACGCCGATGAATGCGAAGCTCACGAGCGTGTACGCCACGACGAGCTGAAGGGGATGCTGCGGGAAGGGCGCGCCGACGACGCGGGCGAGCGCGATCTGCAGCAGTCCGGCGGTAATCAGAATCAGGTATCGCGCGAGCGCCGCGCTTCCAATGAGGCTCCCCACGGGGACCGGCGTGAGCCGATAGCGACGCCACACCCCGCGCTCCCGCTCGCTCACCATCGTCGTCGGCAGGCCGAAACACGCGCCGGCAAGGACACTGACCGTCAGCAGCTCACCCATGTGCCGCGTGACCGGCAAGCGATCGAACCGGTACAGCACCCAGAACGCGACGAAGTACATCACCGGAAACAGATAACCGTAGATGAGGGCCATCTTGTTTCGGAAGTAGAGACGCAGGCTCAGCGCGAGATGCTGCCGCATGGATTACTGCTCTTGCAGGCTCGTGCCGGTGAGCTCGAGGAATACGTCCTCGAGCGTGGCTTTCTGCACGTGGAGTTCCACGACGTCCATCCGCCGCGCATCGAGACGCGACATGATCTCGGCGAGCACGCGATGGACCTGCACGGTGCGGAACCGCGCGCGCGCACCGTCGACGACGAGATCTTCGATGCCGCCAATGCCCTCGAGGTCTCCGGCCGCGAGGGGCGGATGGGTCGCGATCGACACGGATTGGATTGCGCTGGACGTGGCAATGAGCTGCCGTGGCGGCCCGACGGCGATGATGGCGCCCTGATTGATGATTGCGATCCGGTCGCAGAGCTGTCCCGCTTCCTCCATGTTGTGCGTGGTGAGGAGCACCGTGTGCCCGTCGTGCTTCATCTGCTCGATTTCGCGGTGCAGCTCGCGCCGCGACTGCGGATCGAGGCCGCTCGTCGGCTCGTCGAGGAACACCAGCTCAGGCTGATTGACAAAGGCCAGCGCGAGCGCGAGGCGCTGGCGCTGGCCGCCGGAGAGCGAATCGAACGGCGCGTCCGCCTTGCCGCCCAGATCGAACCGGTCCAGGAGCTCCGACGGCGTCGAGGCCCGCCGGTACATCGCCGCGAAGAGCGACAGCGCCTCGCGCGGCGTGATCTTGTCCTGGAGCGCGGTGGTCTGCAGCGCTGCGCCGATCTTCTGTTTCACCTCGCGCGGCTGGCGCCGGGCGTCGATCCCGCAGATTTCGATGCGGCCGTCGTCCGGCTCGCGCAGTCCAATGAGGCATTCGACGGTCGTCGTCTTCCCGGCGCCGTTCGGCCCGAGCAGCCCGAAGATCTCGCCATCTTCGATGTCGAAGCTGACGCCGCGAACGGCGTCGGCGGCGCCGTACCGCTTCCGCAGATCCCGAACGACGACTTTCGCAGCCACCGATGACGATGGTAAGCGGGACGGGGGCGGTAAAACGACCTCGCGTGCCGAAATCGACACCCGAGGTCGTTTTATCCCCCTGTCCCGCTTAAAATCCTCGTATGCGCCGCAATACCACGCTCATTGTTGCCCTGGCGATGACGCTGGGGGTCGTGGCCGCGCGCGTCGGCGCGCAAGGCGCCCCG
>JADMIO011101916.1_pt1 | contig 58236 bp, 53 predicted proteins | sample 8958161 | NCBI WGS metagenome assembly JADMIO01 (sample SAMN16585339, study PRJNA669376) | soil metagenome | isolation source: Crop rotation soil | place: USA: Cullars Rotation, Alabama | collected 2011
TTCAAGTCACGTGAATTCCAAGCTTCGGATCCCACTGTGCTGGAAAGCTTTCCAGTGGTATTTCTCGCACGCTCGCTATTGCACGCGGTGGACGCAGCGCCTGGGTGCGCTGCACCATCGCGCGATGGTGCGAATCGGTGCCCGCGCGCTCGTCTTGCGTCGCATGCAGTGCTTTGCGGTGCTCGCGGCCCGCGCTCCGACGGCGATGCCGCGCCCCTGGGCATTAGCGGTGCCCGACCTCCACCCTGCCGTGCGTGGCGACGAGCTCCGCTCGGTGGTGCTCATGCCACGACTACAGCGCGTGGTGCTCCTGCCGTTCGGCCCGGCCGCTCGGACGCCCGTGGCCGTCGTGAAGGTCTCTCGGTTCGCGCTGCGGAACACCAGGACCGACCACGAACAGGCCGTGCTCGCGGACATCCACCGCCGGTTGCCCGAGCGGCTGCGGGGCACCGTGCCGCAGCCGCTCGGCGTACATCACCTGAGTGACGCCGCCGTCGGCGTGGAGAGCTATCTGGAGGGTCACCTGCTCGGGCGGAGCAGCGAACTATGGGCAGGGTGGAGCGCCCACGCGCACTTCCGCGACCTGCGCGCGGTCGCCGACTGGCTCGTCGCCTTCCACCGCGGCGCGCCCCTTCGCGAGGGCGAGTGGGATCAGCCGGCCATCGAGCACCTCCACTCGCTCCTCTGCGAGTACGAGCGGCAGTTCGGACTGAGTGCCGAGGAGCAACAACTGTTTTCGACCATCCGGGAGCTCGCGACCGCGCTGGTCGGGCTGCCGCTTGCGCGCGTCTGGCGCCACGGCGACCTCACTCCGAGGAACACCTCGCGCACTCGTCATGGGATCGGCGTAATCGACTGGGAGCACGGGACCGCGGGGCTGCCGCTGATGGACCTGCTCCATTTCGTGGAGGAATGGCTCTACAACAACGCGCCGCACGCGCCGGAGTTACGAGACAAGCTCCGGCGGTTCCACCAGGTGTTCGTCGTCCGCGATGAGCGGGACCGGTGGACCCGGGCGGTGCAGGAGGTGGTGCGCTCCTACATACACCGGGTCCGCCTGGACGAGCGCTTCTTCCCGTTGCTGCACGTGATGCTCCGGGTCGAGCGGGCGCTGAACCGGCTCAGCGCCGCGGGGGACCCGGACACCGACGGCATCGGGTTGGAGATGGTGGATCGCTATGTCGGCTACGTGCGCGCGCTCGCCCATAGCGCAGGCGTGGCTCCATGGCCTCCTGCACCCGCCGCTCCGCTGCGCGTGCTAGCCTGGCCGGCGCATGCCCGTGACAACCCGTACAACGCTCTGCTGTATGGTGCCCTCAGTCGTCTGGGCGTCGACGTCGTGGACTTCGTCCCCCGGGCGCTGCTGGGCAGGCGGGCCGCAATCTGGCACCTGCACTGGGTGGAGGCTTTCTGGAATCGGCGTGCCCTCGTGCGCGCCGCGTGGCGGGCGGCGGCCATTCTGGCCATGGTGCGGGTGGCCCGCTGGCGGGGCACGCGGATCGTCTGGACAGTGCACAACCTGCATACCCATGAGCGGCGGCACCCCCGTCTCGAGCGCTGGTTCTGGAGCCGCTTCACGCGGGCCGTGGACGGGTATGTGGCGCTGAGCGCGCAGGGTCGGAGCCTCGCGCTGCAGCGGTTTCCCACACTCGCCGCGCGGCCGGGCTTCGTGGTGCCGCACGGGCACTACCGGGGTGCCTACCCGGACACGGCGACCCGGGAGCAAGCTCGTCGGCATCTCGGCCTGCCGGACCACGTCTCGGTGGTGGCGTTCGTCGGCAAGGTGCGGCCCTACAAGAACGTTCCGCATCTGATCCGGACGTTCCGCGCCCTGGCCGCACCGGAGTTGCGACTGGTGGTGGCCGGCCAGCCGAATGCGCCGGCGCTCGAGCAGGACGTGCGGGCGGAGGCCGCGCGGGACGAGCGCGTGCACCTGTCCCTGCGCCACATTCCTGACACCGAAGTGCAGTTCTTCCTGCGGGCGGCGGACCTGGTCGTGCTCCCCTACGAGGACATCCTGAACTCGGGCAGCGCCCTGCTCGCGCTTTCCTTCGACCGGCCCGTCCTCGTGCCGGATCACGGCGCCATGGGCGAGCTCGCGCGACACGCGGGGACCGACTGGGTCCAGACGTATTCGGGCTCGCTTACGCCCGCCGTGCTGGAGGGCGCGGTGCGCTGGGCGGCCGGCGCGCGGGGCCGCCGGTGCGAGAGGCTGGATGCCTTGAGCTGGGACGAGCTCGGGCGTGCCACCCTCCGAGCGTTTACCGGCGTGCTCAAGGCCCGCCGGTCCGCCGACCTGGGGCTCGAGCCGGAGCTGGCCGGGGTCACGAGCAGCATTACCGCGGAACGAGCGGTGGGAAGATGAAGTGATGCGGGGACGTGTGGTGATGGCCCGATTCAGACTTCAGGAGTGCGAACAATGATGGGAAACCACGTCGGGCTCGTGTCTGTGATCACGCCGTGCTACAACGCGGCGCCGTTCGTCGCAGAGACGATCGCGGCCGTCGCGGCGCAGACCTATCCGGCCGTCGAGCACATCGTGGTGGATGACGGTTCCACCGATGGAAGCTGGGATGTGGTGCAACGGGCTGGGGCGGAGATGCGTGCGCTCCGCCTGCCCGCGAACCGCGGAGGGTCGCACGCACGGAATCGCGGTGCGGCCCTCGGGCGAGGGTCGTACCTGATGTTTCTCGACGCCGACGACCTGATCAGCCCGGACACGATCGCCGCTCTGGTGGCGGCGGTGCGGGACCGAGGCGCCGGGGCCATCGCAGCCTGCCAATGGCGGCGGCTTCGGCGGGCCGGGGACGGGCACTGGGTGGAGGCCCCGGCTGAGATTCCGTTTCCGCCGCCTCCGGATGCGCTGCGCGGCTGGCTCGAGAGCCGCTGGATTCCTCCGTGCGCGATCCTCTGGCGGCGCGACACGTACGAGCGGTCGGGCGGATGGGACGAGCGGATCACGCTCAACGACGACGGAGACTTGATGATGCGGGCGTTGGCCCGCGGGGCGTACATCGTCCCGACGACCCGGGGTATGGCGTTGTACCGCGACCATGGCACGACGCGCCTCTCGCTTAGCCAGGACGTGTTCTCGGCTGAGCGCGTGCACTCCCTGTGGCTGGTGCTAGAGAACCTGACCGGCGAGCTGGAACGCGAGGGCAAACTCGCCGCGTATCGGCGGATCGTCGGGCGCGGCTTCTACAGCCTGGCCCTGACCTGCTTCCAGCACGGCATGGTCGAGGCGGGCCGACGGTGCGTGCAGCAGGGAGAGGCGCTGGCCGGGCGGTACATCGTCTCGCGCACGTGGCCCGGGCGGCTCTTGACCCGGCTGCTCGGCTATGAGCGCAAGGAGCGCCTGGTCGAGGGCCTGGCCGGTATGGGCCTCGCCACATCGCTGCGGCGCCAGCGGCGGGCGCTCCGCCAGGTGCACGGGGCCGGCAGCCGGCACGGAGGCTAGCAGTGGCTCGGCACGCGACCCACGGAGTGGGTTGGGAGACACGCCCCGGCCAGCCGGAGCGCTGGGTGCGCCTGCGCCGGATGCTCGATGACGCCGAGCACGCCTTCGTGGTGTTGTCGCTCTTCGTTCTCTCCAGCGCCGTCACGCCGCTGCTCGAGCGCCTGAGCGGTCTCACGATGGAGTATGCCGGCGGCGATGCTCTGACCCAGGCACTCCTTACCCCTGTCTACCTCGGGGCGCTCGTGCTGGCGTTCGCGCCCGGCCGAGCGCGGCAGACATTGCTCGCCGTGGCTCGTCACCCATGGTCGGTCGCGCTTTGCTTTCTGGCGGTGCTGTCGGCCCCGTGGTCCGAGGCGCCGCCACTGGCGGCGCGTCGTGGCCTGGCCCTCTGCCTGACCACGGTGTTCGGGTGGTATGTGGCCGGCCGCTACAAGCCCGAGGTGCTGCTGCGGCTGGTCGGATGGACTCTGGGCGTGATGGCCGCCGCGAGTCTGCTGGTCGGGGCTGTGTGGCCCGAGATGGGGATCACCACGGCTGGCACTCATCGCGGAGACTGGTTCGGCATCTTCGACAACAAGAACACCATGGGCCGGGCGATGGCCCTGGGTGTTGTGGTGTTCGCCGTCCTGCGTAGGGACCCGGGCACGCCGAAATGGCGGGTGCTCGCCGGGGGGGCGCTCGCGGGGCTGCTGGTGGTGCTGTCAGGCTCGATGACCGCGCTAGTGGTCGTGGCCGTATTGCTGGTGCTCGTCGAGTTCTACGCGCGGTTCAGCAGGTCGCTGCGTGTCACCCTGCTCCTGGGAACCCTGGGACTGCTCGTCTGCGGCATGGTCGGCCTCTGGCTGGTCGGCAGCACCGCCACGGCGTTCGGGCTCGTGGGGCGGGACATCACGCTCACGGGGCGGACGTTGCTCTGGGCCCTGGTGTGGGACGCCATCGGGCAGCGGCCCTGGCTCGGCTACGGCTTCGGCACCTTCTGGGGCGGTGCCAGCGAGGCTGCGAACCGCCTCACGCTGGACCTGGGCTGGTGGACGCCGCACGCCCACAGCGGGTTTCTGGAACTCTGGCTCGAGCTCGGGGCTGCGGGTGTGGCGCTCTTCGTGGTCGGGTATGCTGTAGCGGTACGTCGGGCGATTCGGGAAGCGCGTAGCGGAAGCCGGGTGGGGAATCTGTGGCCGCTCACATTCCTGACCTTCATGTTGCTGTATAACCTGACCGAGCACACCCTGACCAAGCAGGGCAACCTCTTCTGGGTCCTGTATGTCGTCACGGTCTGTTCCCCGGCAATCGGTGGCGGTGCGTCCCAGGGAGCCCGTCCAAGGCAGCAGCGTCCGCTGCACGCGCAGCAAGAGTCCGCGTCGGCCCTGTCTCTCGGCATTCGCCGAGTCGTGGCCCGGCGACGTCGCCCCGCCGCGGCGACGGGCAAGGTCTGAGTGGCTCGCCGGTCTTCCACCCGATCACAGCAGGGTTCCACCCGGCCCTGGTTGCCCGCTCGCCGTGCCGTAGGATACGGGGGGGCCGGAACGCGGCTCGGCTACCTGTCAGGAGCCCCTCGCGTATCGACTCGCCCCGATGCGGAGGCCACGGGGCCGCGTTCGCACGTGCTCGGCATCATCACCGCCTTCCGCGAGCTCGGGTGGGATGTCCATCCCTTCATCTCGGGCGATCGGGTGCCGCGACGCGTGGCGACGGGGTCGCGCCGTCTACTGACCCACGGCCCGGCGTTCACCTTGGCGGCGGACCTGGCACGCCTGGCCGTCGGGCGGGCCAACGCCCGACGCGCCTGGCTGGAGCTCGGGGGGCATGTGGATCTGGTCTACGAGCGGTTCGCCGCCTTCCAGGCGCTGGGCGCGCGATTCCACCGACAGGGCGTCCCCTGGGTCCTCGAGACGCAGGGCCCGTTCTATGACGAAGCGAAGTTCGACCGGGCCAGTCTCGTCCTGTCCGGCCTCGCGCGCCGTCTGGAGCTTCGTGCCTACCGGCAGTGCGACGTGCTCGTCTGCGTAAGTCACGCATTGCGGAACCTCCTCATCCGGGAAGGAGGCCTGTCGGTCGACAAGGCGATCGTCGTTCCCAACGGGGTGGATCCCTCCCTCTTCGCGCCCGGCGCCCAGGCGCCGAAGCGCACGTTTGAAGGCTTCACGGTCGCCTACACCGGCAGCCTTACACGCTGGCAGTCGCTGGATCTGTTCCTGCGCGCGATGAAGGAACTGGAGGCAAGTGGGGTCCTCTTGCACCTCGCCATTATCGGGGACGGGGCGATGCGGGAGGCGTGGGAAGGGCTGGCGGTGGACCTCGGCGTGAGCGCGCGCGTCAGATTCCTGGGCCGGCTTCCGCACCGCGAGGTACCAGCGCTCATCGCCGGGAGCGAGGTCGGCTTCGCTGGCCACGCACGCAGCCGTCACGGCGTCGTTTACCATTCACCGCTCAAGATCTACGAGTACCTGGCCATGGCGAAGCCGGTCGTGGCGTCGGCCTCGGAAGATGCGCTGGCGGTGCTGCGCGAAGGGGAGAACGGCTTCGTGTACCAGCCCGAGGACCTCGCCGGCCTGGTCGGCGCGCTCCGTCGTGCCTGGACGATGGCGCCGCAGCTCTCCCGCATGGGTGAGCGGGCGCGGGAGGTTGTCATCGCTCAACATACTTGGCGGCATCGTGCCGAGCAGATCCGGGAGCGGGTGCGGCAGGTGCTCGGGGAGTAGTCGTGAGAGAGCGCCCTGTCCACCTGTTGAATGCCCGGGTCGATGCCGTGCTACCGGAAACGCTGACCCGGCGCGTATTGGAGGCCGTGGCCCGGGATGAGCGGCGGGTCTTTCTATCGCTCAACCTACATAGTCTCGCGGTGTATCAACACGATGCGCGCCTGCGGGCGGCGCACGAGCTGGCGGACACGGTGCGCGTAGACGGGATCTCCATCGTGTTGCTCGGCCGCCTGCTCGGGCTCCCGCTTCGTCGTGCGCACCGGCTGGGCTTCGTCGACTGGTGCCCCACGCTGTTCGGCGAGGCGGTAGCACACGGGTGGCGCATCTTCTGCTTAGGTTCGGCCCCCGGCGTCGTAGAGCGCGGGGCCGAGGCGCTGAGGCGGCAGTACCCCGGCGTGCGTCTCGTCGTGCACCACGGCCACTTTAACGCGGGCGCCGACGCGGACGCCAACCGGAGCGTCGTCGCGGCGATCAATCGGTGGCGCCCACACTTGCTGTTGGTCGGTATGGGCGTACCCCGGCAGGAGCACTGGATTTTGGACAACCACAGCTCGCTGGACGTCAATGTCATTTCCAGCTGTGGTGCGGCGCTGGACTACCTCGCCGGTACCGTCCCGACGCCACCGCGATGGTCGGGGCGGGTCGGCCTCGAGTGGGCATTCCGGCTGGCCGCGGAGCCGCGGCGACTGGCCGGGAGGTACTTGGTCGAACCATGGCCACTCGCTGCGCTCGTCGCGAAAGAGTGGCTCAGCGGTCGCGGGAGGATGCGGAGGTCGGCAGGGGAACGCTGACCAGCGCTCGAGCAGGGCACGCGGCGGGGCGCCATGGCGCCCCGCCGCGTGCCCTGTGGTGAGCGGCCGTTCCCGCTACTGTTTACACGCGACGTTCGAGAAGCCCGCTCCGGCGTTCGTCACGACGTTGCTGCATCGCACCACGTTGCCGGTTGTGCCCGAGCCGATTCGAAAGCCGTACCCCGGGCCGTCGACGTTCGCCGTATTCGAGGAAAAGACGTTCTGGTTGCCCCAGCCGGGAGCTTCGCCGAGCACCTTTACCTCGAAGCCATCGCGGTAGGAGTCGGATCCGCTGTTGCCCGCGACGGTGTAATAGTTGCCCTTGACCGACACCCAGACCGGAGCTGCCGACGAGAAGCCTGCCACGTAGCCGGTCCCTGATAGCACATTTCCGCTGATGACGCCGCCTGTCGTGCCTGACTTGATGTCGATGTTCTCGGAGGTGATGCCCGGACCGAATACGTTCTTCACCACCCGATTGGAGTCGCTCCGGTCCGGCTGGCCACCGGTGTAGGTGCCCCACTGGTTGGGTGCGGTGCCGATGTACACGCCTTCACCGTACCCCGGGGAGGCCCGACCGGTGTTGTAGATCCGGCTGTACTGGAGCACATTCCGCCGGCTGAACTTCCGGAGATGAATGGCCTCCTGACCGATGTTGTAGATCGCCAGTGAATCGAACACGTTGTCGCTCGACCTCTCGACGTTGATTCCGATCTTGGAGTTCGTGATGGTGAACCCCTTGAAGATCCAGTAGCGCGCACCTGACAAGGCCAGCGGGCTCCAGGTGCTGACCGAACCGCCGTTAAGCACGGCTCGGCGCGTGCCGCACACGAGGACCGGGCTGTCGGCCGTGCCGCTGCGATTGACATTCCATTGACCCTGTCTCCAATAGGTTCCATCCGCCAGGGCGATCTTGTCACCAGGGAGCGCGTTCGCCAGCGCCGAGGCGAGTTGCGCCGACGTCGACACCGGCACGAGACGCTTGTATCCATAGCTGCAGCAACTGCAGTCGCTCGTAGAGAGCGCCGTGACCGAGGCCATCACTGCGGCCGACACCACCACCTTCGCCGTGTCCGCGAGAACGCTGTCGCGTGCGATCACCTGGAACGTTCCGGTGGAAGCTCCGGCGGTGAACAGGCCGTTCGCGTCGATCGTCCCGCCCGTGACGCTCCACATGACCGGCACCGTATCCGAGCTGCTGTCGCTGAAGACTGCGGTGGCTGAGAAGGCTACGCTCTGTCCCGAGGCTATCTGCACCGAATCAGGAGTCACGCGCAGCCCGACTACGGTTCGAGACGTCTGCGTGCGCTTCTTCCCCGGGGTCGCAGAGGATGGGGCTGCAGGAGCGCCGTTCGTGGAAGATTGGGAGCTGGGGGAGAGCAGGGTCGGGTCGTTGTCCGAGCAGGCTGCGGAGAGCAGGCACGCGAGCGCAGCGGCCAGACGCCGCTTTGCCAGGCGGCGGGCGAGCTTGAAGATGTAGGGCACGCAAGTACTCCCAAGAGTGGTGGATGTGGATCCGGAAGCTTCCGGAAGCGCCGTTATCCCAACCAGCCGACACCGCTACATCCACCCTTGGGACGGTCCTAGATTACAACACCGGTACGCCCTCCCGCAATGGCCATGTATGGCATAGTAAAACGTGTGTATACCCTTCACTGATAGCGCTTTGGATTGGTTCGAAAAATGCTTACAGCAAGTGAGCGCTTCCGCGCTGTGTACAAAAAGAATACAGGTTTTGCACAAAAAGAATACAGACTTACAGAGTGGAAGCCGTTTCGCTGATGTGGTTTCCGGCGCGCGGCAGCAGCGTAAACTGGTGCTGCTGACGATCCGGCTGGCGGGTCAGTGGCAGGTGCCACCCCCCGCATCCACAGGGCTCTGCCTCGCGGTGGGAATGAATTCGTAGTAGTACCAACCCGGGTACAGCCGCAACTCGAGCACCCCGTGGTTGCTGTCGTCCCGAACTGCGCTGTTCGGCTGCGTTTTGCCGAAGCGGTGGAGCGTGGCGCCGCCGGTGCCCACCACGAACTCGACGATGCCCCGCTCGCTGGGTACCCCCGCTGCCGTTTGAGCAAAGAACCGTTCGTACTGATGGCTGTGGCCATTGAGCACGATCTCGGCCCCAGCCCGATCGAGTGCGGCAAAGTAGGGCCGGACTTTCTTCGACCCACGGTGCACTGCGCCGGACGTAAACAGGGGGCGGTGCCAATACGCCAGGACGCAAGGGTAGGGATGGGCCGCCAGGTCGGCCCGCAGCCAAATCAACTGCTCGGTCGTGTCGATCTCGCTGTTGAGCGCGATGATGTGCCAGGTCGCCGCATCGTAACTGTAGTAGCCGCGTCCGGCCGGACCGGCGAGCGGGCCGAAGGCGCTGAAGTACTCTGCACCGTTGGCGGTGTGATAATCGTGGTTCCCGGGGACCGGCCGCGTGCGATTCTTGAAGCGGCCCCAGCTGGAGGCATAGCAACCGAAGTCGGCGACTCTGCCATCAGGATAGGCGTTGTCGCCCGTCGTAAACACCACGCCCGGAACGCTGTCGATCAGCGCTGCGGTAGCCTCGTCCTGGTACTTGGGATCGCAGCCGGCGATGTCGCCGGCGCCGATGAGGGTGGCGGCCTCGATCGTGGCGGCATGGCGCACCGTACGGGCGCCGGTGGGGGTCGAGTGTGCCGTACAGCCTAGAGCTATACCGAGCAGGAAGGTGGCGACAGCCCGAAGTTCACGCCTCCAGAAACACATTGTCGGTGCGGCCGAGGCGCGATGCTAGAATCGGATAGTGCTAGTGTTTGAGCACATCTCGGTGGCGGTCTGTCCGGTCTCGCACACTCGATACGTGTACGTCCCGCCGCTCTTAGTGCCGATCGTGTCGACGTAGCTGCCGGTGTTTGGCACGGCGGTCGCGACCTTGATTCCTTGACGATAGACGTCGAGAGCCGACGTGGCGCCCGTCCACGCGAGCGTGCCGTACTGCACGCCGTTCACCGTGGAAGGCCTAGCCGAAAACGATATCAGTATCGTGATGGCCCGTGAGGCCGGCGACGACACGGCACCATCATCGTCTGTCACGCGGAGGACGACGGTATATGTGCCCCGCGTCTTATACGTATGCGTCGGATTCCGGGACGTCGAGCTCGTCAGGTCCCCGAAGTCCCAGTTCCGCGAAATCACGCTGCCGTCGCTGTCGGTGCTCTGATCGGTGAACGTGCAGGTGCGCCCGACGCAACTCGCGGCGAACGCCGCCGTTGGTGCGACGTTCGCCGGCGGCGGCGGCGGTGGCGTATTCCTCCCGTGACAATCCTTCGGGCCGGTCGGCGCGTCGGTGAATGTCTTGCCGGCGATCGGCTGAAACTGCCAGGTGTAGTTGTTCGCGCCGAGGGTAATCTTGAGAATTCCGTACGTCGTGCCGTTCCTGACGACGCTGTGCGAGCGAATGGTCGTTGGCGTGCCCGCGTTGCTCTTGCCGCCCGTTCCTACGATGAACTGCCGGATGCCCCGCACCGTGTCGGCCTTGCCGTCCGGGTCCTGCGGACTGAAGCGTTCGTAAAAGTGCTGGTGGCCGTTGATGATTAGGTCGGTACCGGCGTTGTAGAGGGCGACCCAGAACGCCCGTGCGCCCGCCAGCAAGCCGGGGTTGGTGCTCGAGAAGGTCGAATAAAACCGGGGCTGATGCCAGAGCGCGGCGACACACGGTTGCGTCGTTGCGGCCAGATCGGCTTGGAGCCACTGTTCCTGCGGCGAGCCGAGATCGTGCGGGATGTTGTCATTGAGCACGATGATGTGCCACGTCCCCAGATTGTAACTGTAGTACCCCTTGTCGCGTGAACCCGCCGGACCGTTGTTATTGCCGATCCCGTTGTAGTAGTCGAACGACGGGGTGACCGACACATTGTATTCGTGGTTGCCCAGCACCGGACGAGTACGGGCCTTGTGGCGGCCCCAGGTGGGGTTGTAGCAGTTGGTGTACTCCGCGGCCGTCGCGTTGTCGTAGGCGTTGTCGCCGGCGGTAAAGATCGTAACGCTGTCTCCGCTGCCGCGGCTCGCGATCACGCCGTCGAGCAGCGTGGCGGTGGCTTCGTCGCCGTTCGTGCTGCAGCCGGCGATGTCACCGGCGCCCACCAGGTACCACGCCGTCGGCGCCGTCGGCGTCAGCTCGAAGGCCGGAGGGGCAGGCACATGGTCGGTCCGCTCCGGGCCGGCGAGATCCTTGGAGCAGCCTATCCATCCGAGCATGACGAAGAGAGGCAGGAGAGCTTTGGCGCGGGCCAGTACCGAACGAAATGCTGCGAGAGGGCTGGACATACTGCCGGTTCCTAACGGATGACGCGCAATCGCGATCAGGAGGGCACGGACGTCGGAGGCGGGGCCGAAACCAGACCACAGGTTGCCGCTAGTACCAATTTACTGGTGCCAATCTAGGTTTACTGGTGCCAATCTAGGCGAAATCCCCAAACTCGCAATATCCCTCGGTTCCGGCCGCATTCGAGCGCCCGAACTGCTCCGCGCCGACGATCGCCGGCCACACTGGCCCGCCCTACCACCACTAACGGCGGGCCCGCGACGCCCTCGTTAGTATTGGTGCTTCACGTTTCGGCGAACTCTCAAGCTCCTGGTTTGCCGAGTTTCCTCTGGAGTCCCTGCGCACGGTCGAGGTGCTTTTGCAAGACGGGTTTCGCCTGCACGATTAAAGCTTTTAATTGCTCCTGCCGTGTTGCTGCATGGGCTTGCTCCGCAAGGTCGATGACTGCCTTGTGGACGGCGATTTCGTGGTCGATGTACGTCCGGTCGAACTCGGCGCCCTTCGCGGCCGACCGGAGCGCCGCCATCTCTTTTGCAGCGGCAGCCTGCACGGGATCATTCGCCGGTGCCGCGGGGGTGACGTTGAGCTTCTTGGCCAGTTGCTGGCCTTGCACCCGCAGGGCGTGGTGCTCGCTCATCATGAGCTTTGCGAACGCCCTGACGTCCGGGTCGGTCGCCTTGGTCGCCGCGACCATGCCGGCGGCACTGTCAGCCTGATTGGCCTCGTCGAGGAGCGCCACGATGTTCGCGTCGGTCAGTGCGGTCGACGGGGTTGTCGTGGTATCGGCGCGTCCCGGTGCACTTATCGGAGCGGTATCGGTCGACGGGGAGCGGCCCATTCCTGTGGTGATACCCGACTGGTCCTTCCTCTCACAGGCTGCGAGAGTAAGTAAACCGCACCCCACTGCCACGATGGCGTACCGCGCTAGTTGCTTATGCATAACGACCTCGGAGAGTCAGCACTAACACCAAACTATGCGCCCGGCCGGTGTGAGGCGTGATGTGCATCACAGGGTTATGTGACCTGGTGCGTGTCCTTCCTGCTAGCTCTAAGAAGCCGTCTGCTACGTGTGCGTCCGGGTGGGTGCGCTGTGCAACCCGCGAGCCAGCTTCGGTATTCGCAACACTTGACGAGGGTAGAGCCGAACCGTTGATTTACCGCGCCTTACCGACGTTGCTCGCAGTTCTCGGCGCTGTGGACAATTGAGGAAGCCTCGATAGCATCCACTCTGCATGCTTACCTATGAAGTGACGGTCACCGTCGATCCGGGCCTGGTGGAACCGTACGAGCTTTACATGCGACGGGAACACATTCCGGACGTCCTGGACACGGGATGCTTCCGGGCCGCGGTGTTTAGCCGCGCGGCGCCGGGAAGCTATCGCGTGCGCTATGAAGCTTCGAGCGCTGCTGATCTCGATCGGTATCTGGCGGTGCATGCGCCGCGGCTCCGGCGCGACTTCGCCGCCCGGTTTCCGGAGGGAATGGCGGTGTCGCGGGAGGTGTGGACTACGATTCAAAGTTGGGGCGCGTCACTCCGCCAACCATAATTTCCCGCCGCGGCATGCGACCGCGGCATGCGACGGCAAACGTGGGTCGCTCATCTCTACTCTACGAGCGCGAGTTGAGTTCACCAAATTTTCCCTGGCCGATGGATCCCATGCGAGCATTCTCCAAGACCGTCATCTCCGCCGCAATCGGCGCCCTGTTTTTCCTTTCCTTGACGCGCGCCCAGGCCTACGGCCTGGCGGTTCGCTATCAAACTGGGGCCCAGGCATCATCGAAACCGGCCGGCAAGACACCGCAACCTGTTCTGCCGCCGCAATTTGCCAAGGTGGCCGAGCCCGATTGGGCCGCGGGAATGCCGCTCGTGGGTCAGGAGATCGAGTGCCAGAACGGGAAGATCAGAATCTTCGATTGCCGGAACATCAGCCTTCTTTCCTTCATACCGGCGAACGCCATCGCGGATTCGACCTGGGGAGTCACCGAGATCTGGGGCTGGACCGATTCGGCAAGCGGCCGGGAATTCGTGCTCGCCGGCCGTGAAGGTGGTACCTCGTTCCTCGAGATCACGGACCCCGTGAACCCGCGATACCTCGGCGAACTGCCGTTTCATCAGGAGGGCCAGCCGAGCCGGTGGCGTGAGATGAAGGTCTATCGGAACCACGCCTTCATCGTCTCCGATAACGCGGGCCAGCACGGCATCCAGGTGTTCGACCTGACCCAGCTTCTCGACGTGAAGACGGCGCCGGCTACGTTCCAGGAGACGGTCTACTACGATCGGGTCGGCAGCTCGCACAACATCGTCATCGACACCGCCGCCGGCTTCGCGTACGCGGTGGGCAGCAACGGTGGCGGGGAGACCTGTGGCGGCGGGCTGCACATGATCGACATCCACGATCCGCGCCGCCCGGCGTTCGTCGGCTGCTACGCCGAAACGCAGACCGGCATGGCCGGCACCGGGTATATCCACGACTCCCAATGCACCGTCTATCACGGTCCCGACAAGCAGTACCAGGGTCACGAGATCTGCCTCAACGCGGCGGAAACCGCGGTCAGCATTGCCGACGTCACCGACAAGAAGCAGCCGAAGACGATCAGTATCGCCAAGTACCCCAACGTCGCCTACGCCCACCAGGGGTGGCTCAGCGAAGATCAGCGCTACTTTTTTCTGGGCGATGAGCTGGACGAGGAACAGAACGGCGGAAACACCCGCACCATCATCTTTGACGTCGCGAACCTGAGCGACCCCGTGGTCGCCAAAGAATATCTCGGCCCGACGCCCGCCACCGACCACAACATGTACGTGCGCGGCCAGTATCTCTTCCAGGCCAACTACCAAGCTGGCCTGCGGGTGCTCGACGTCAGCGACCCGGTGAACCCGAAGGAAGTGGCCTATTTCGATTCCTCGCCGGGCGCGGAAATCACGGCGGGCTATGGGGGGTCTTGGGGCGTTTACCCGTACTTCAAGAGCGGCTTGATCGCGCTTTCGGCCTACAAGCTCGACGTCGGGAACGGCGTGTTCATCCTCCGGCATCGCCCGGCCGGACGTTGAGGCTGGTGAGGACGATGGCCACGTCGCACCGAAGCGGCTAGATCAATCCCCCGCGCCGCAGCTTCCCGATCTGATCGAACCGCTCCTCGTAGACTGCCAGCACCTCATCGGGCGACACCGTCGCCACGCCGCGCTTGCCGACTTCCACGCCGGCGGCATAGTTCGCGAGCTGGGCCGCTTCGCGCACCGAGGCGCCGGCGGCCAGCGCCGCGCCGGTCCAGGCGGTGACGGTATCGCCGGCGCCCGAGACGTCGTAGATCTGTTGGGCGATACTCGGAATATGGATGCTGGCGCCGTCCTTGGTGACGAGCACCATGCCATGGGCGCCCAGCGTTACGAGCAGGTTGTCCACCTTGAGCCTGGTGAGCACCGAGGGGAGGACGCTGCCGTCCTCGAGGTCGACGGCGGCGCCGAGTGCGCTCTCGAGCTCCCGCCGGTTGGGCTTGAAGACCGTCGCGCCGGCGTATTCGAAGAACTGCCGGTACTTGGGGTCGACCACGACGGGGATGCCGCGGCGGCGGGCGATTTCGAGCGAGGCCGCGATGAGCTCGGGCGCCAGGGCGCCTTTGTTGTAGTCCTCGAGCAGGAGGGCGTCGGCGTCGGCCAGCGCCTCCCGTGCCGCTTGGATGAGCCGGACCAGGTCGGGCCCTTCGAGCAGCGTCTCGACCTCGTCGTCGATGCGCACGATCTGTTGCGACCGGGCGATGATGCGGGTTTTGGACGTCGTGGGTCGCCCGGCGACGGACAGTGCGAACCGGTCGTCGAGCCGCGCCACGGCCAGTTCCTGGCGGATGGTCGCGCCATCGGCGTCGTCCCCGACGATGCCCACCAGGAAGCAGTGAGCGCCGAGGGCGGCCACGTTAGCGGCCACGTTGGCGGCCCCGCCGAGCGCGGCGTGGCGCTCGCGCACCGCGACGACCGGCACCGGCGCCTCGGGCGACAAGCGTTCGGTATCGCCCACGAGATACCGGTCGAGCATGATGTCGCCTACGACGACGACGCGGCACCCCTTCATCCGCCGGATCAGGTGGACTACCCGGTCGCGGGCGAGCGGCGTCGCCGGTATCAATCCTTTCATCGAAGCGTCCCCCCCGTGGCGAAGCCGATAGTCGCCTGCAGACGGCCTTCGAAGCGATTCGCGGTCCGGCCCGCCTCGTGGCCGGCGTTCTGGACATGATGGAACCCGGCGTTGGCCGCCAGGTCGAGCGGCCCCTGCCGTCCCGTGATGCCGAGTGCCATTCGCCAGGTGCGTTCCATCGTGCCGATGAACAGGCTGGGAGTTTGCTCGGCTTCGTCCGGGGATGCGGGAAACGGGTCGTTGATTCGTCCTTCCCCTTGCCGCAGCAGCGTGAACTCGGGCGTGAGTAGCCAGCGTGAGCGGACGGGGAGGCCGACCAGGATGGTGAGTTGGTCGTAGTCGGCGAAATTCCGTCCCAACCCGACTCCGCGGTCGGTGAAGTTTTCCATCGAGTCGAGCGTACGGAAGGCGAGGCTCGATGCCTGCGTGTAGAATGCCCGCCAACTGGCGCTGCGGCCGAGGGCGCCGAACGCGGTCGCCGTCAACGCCCAGCGGTTCGGGTAGCGGCCGGCCCCGGTCGGATTTTCGTATTGGAGGTCGTCGATCCCGAGTTGAGCTTGCACCGTGAGCCGGCGCCCGGCGCGCCAGTGCGCGTCGATGCCGAACATCACGTTACCGTCGGCGCCGAGGCCGTACTGGTTGGTGAACAGCAGGAGGGTGGCGGGGTTGCGGTATCGTCCGTCGAACGCGCGGTCCTGCCCGGCCAGGACCGCCGTCTCCCAGAACCCGATGTGCCACCGATCCGAGAGCCGCACCCCCAGCCGGTGGGCGAAAAAGTAGCGGTGTATCGTCGTCGTGCTATCGGGGGTGGTTTCGTCCCGCAGGGAGCGCGCGAGCGCGGCCAGGCTGAACCCGCCGGCGCCGATGGTGAAGCCCGCAGCGACGTCCGGATAGCCGTAGTTGCTGAGGCCGATACCCGGAATTCCCACCGGGCCCCAGTTCCGGTCCAGCTGCCCGTAGAAAACGGTCAGGTGTTCGAACTGGGCGCTCACGTATCCGTCGATGGCGCGCCAGGCGAGTTCGAGGTCGCGCCGCCCGGGCCATTCGGGGTCGCCGGGGAGGCGCGGCTCGGCGGCGAGTCGGCTGGCGACCACCAGGTTGCCCGCCGTCGCCTCGGCGGCAAACTCCGCGTAGGGCCGAGCGCCGTCGGTGCCGAGCGGGTGGAAGACGTCGCGGCGAATGTGGCTGAAGGCTTGGCCGCCGGCCCGGGCGGACGCGGTCCAGGTATCGTCCGACGGCCGCGGCTCCAGTTGCGCGCGGAGGCTCTCGATCAATCCGCGCGCCGCGCCGGCCGCCGACGTGTCGGCCGCGGCGAGCGCACGCGCCGCGTCGAGCCGGCGGAACGGCCGCACCATCGGCGACGGGTCCGGAATGTCGCCCCGGGCGATGAGGTGTTCCAGCAGCGGCAGGCGCGGGTCGTCGAGCGGGAGGTAACTCGACGCCCGAGATTGGGCGCCGGCCGCCGGCGCGGCGGCGAACATGGCGCACGCCCATACGGCGGCCACCGCGGCGGCGCCCGGAGGATCACGAAATGGCCAAAGCATGGCAACAACGTAACCGAGCCCGCCGCTTGCCCGCGACCCCACCCCAGCGCATGATTCCCGGCGCACGAAACTCTCGACCTGCCGCGCCCGCCGCAATTTCAGAGAGGCTCGGCGCGCGATTCTGATACTGGCCTCAGCGGGCAGCGGGGTATATCTCAATGGCCAAACAAGACCACCTCGATCCCCAGACCCGGGACCTCGTCCGCTTCGCCGCGGCGATCGCCCAAGGCTACGAGCCGGAGCTTCGGGAGCGGATCGGGCCGCTTCGGTCCTCGCAGGTGCCCACGGCGTGGGTGGAGGAGTTGTTGTTGCAGTCGGTGCTCATGGTCGGGTATCCGCGGGCGCTCGCGGCGTTCATGGTCTGGCGAAAGTTCAGCGCGATTCCCGCGCCCGAGGCCGACGGCGACGCCGATTACACGCTCGTGCCCGAGTGGACTCGGCGCGGCGAGGAGGTCTGCGTCAAGGTCTACGGCGAGAACTACCGGAAACTGCGCGACAGCATCCGCACCCTGCACCCGGCGGTCGACGCCTGGATGATCACCGAAGGCTACGGCCGCACCCTGGCCCGTCCCGCGCTCGACCTCATGCGCCGGGAGTTGTGCACGGTTGCCCAGACCGCGGTGTTGGAAACGCATCGGCAGCTGCATTCCCACCTCCGCGGTGCGCTCAATGCCGGGGCGTCGTTCGGGCAGATCGATGGCGTCCTGTCGATCGTGAACCCGATGATGTCCTTCGACCAGTGGAAGAAAATCAAAGAGCTGTGGCGTGCCGTGCGCGAAGGGTGGTCGCCGGGGAATTGATGTTCGTCGATCGCGCGATGGTACGGGTAGTGGGCGGCGTCGGGGGATCGGGTGCGTGCTCCTTCGCACGATTCAAGTACCGTCCCAAAGGCGGGCCCGACGGCGGCGACGGCGGGCGCGGCGGCAGCGTGTACGTCCGGGCCGACGCCAACCTGGCCACCCTCCTCGACTACCGCTATCACTCGGTGTGGAAGGCCGAACGCGGCGCCCACGGGAAGGGAAAGACCCAAACCGGCGCGTCGGCCGACGACATTTATCTGCCAGTCCCCCCCGGCACCACGATCCGCGACGTCCTAACGGGCGAACTCCTCGGCGAGCTCGTGGAGCCCGGCACCACGATCAGGGTGGCGCGCGGTGGCCGCGGCGGCCGCGGCAACGCGCGGTTCGCGACCTCCACGCACCAGGCCCCCCGCGAGTGGGAGCCCGGCGAAGAAGGCGAAGACCGCCAGATCGAGCTCGTCCTCAAACTCATTGCGGACGTCGGCCTCGTCGGCGAACCGAATGCCGGCAAGAGCACGCTCCTTTCCGTCGTGTCGGCCGCGCGTCCCAAAATTGCCGATTATCCCTTCACCACGCTCGAACCCAACCTCGGTGTCGTCCCCCTCTCCGGCGGCCGGACGTTCGTCATGGCGGACATCCCCGGAATCATCGAAGGCGCGCACCAAGGTCGGGGGCTGGGTCTCAAATTCCTCCAGCACATCGAGCGGACCCGGGTGCTCGCCATACTCCTGCCGTTGGACGTTCCCGACCCGCAGGCGGCATACGCGCGCCTCCGCGGCGAACTCGCGCACTACAGCCCTGTTCTCGCGGCCAAGCCCCACGTCGTGGTGCTCACAAAACGCGATCTTCTGCCGCCCGACGCGGCGCTTCCGGGCATCGATGCCCCGGAAGCGGTTGGTTGTCGTGCCATTTCGAGCGCCGCCGGCACCGGCATCGACGAGTTCAAGGAGTGGCTCTGGCAACTCGTCGAGCACTCGAGGCAGTCCGACGCGGCCAATGACGATCCCGCGGTACCGAGTGCTTCCGATGATTGATCAGCGCGCCGCCTACGTCGCCCTGGCGATGCTGCCGGGCATGGGTCCCGTCCGATTGCGTACCTTACTCGAAGCTTGCGAGACACCGATCGGCGCTTTCGCGGCGCCGTTCGCCTTTTTACGCGCCTTGCCGCTCTTTTCTCCCGCCATCGCGACGGCGATCCAACACACGTCGCCCGCGTCCGGCCGCGAAATCATAGAGCACGCGGAACGGCTCGGCGGCCAAGTGCTCCTGCCGGACGACGGGGCCTTTCCCCAGGCCCTCGCCCAGATCCCCGATCCGCCTACTCTACTTTTCGCCCTCGGTGATCTCTCCCTTCTCGGGTGCCCGGCCGCCGCGGTCGTCGGCAGCCGAAATCATTCATCCTACGGCGCGGAGGTTTGCGGAACTTTCGTCCGGGAATTCGTGGCGGCGGGCGGCGTAGTGGTGAGCGGAATGGCGCGCGGCCTCGACGCCGTCGCTCACAGCGCCGCGGTCGACGCAAACGGCGGCACCATCGGCGTCCTCGGCAACGGCTTGGGCGTAATCTATCCCGCGGCCAACCGCGCCCTCTACGAACGGGTTTCCGCCCGCGGTCTCTTGCTGACCGAGTTCCCGCCGGGCGAACGCCCGAACGCCGGAAGCTTCCCCCGCCGCAACCGTTTGATCAGCGGCCTCTCGCGAATAACGGTGGTTATCGAGGCCGCGGAAGGTTCCGGCGCGCTCATCACGGCAGACGCAGCGCTAAACCAGGGCCGGGAAGTACTCGCCGTACCGGGGCCGATTACCAGCCCAACGTCCGTGGGCACGAACCGACTCATCCGCGACGGCGCAACTCCACTATTGGAGCCCTTGGACTTGTTGACCCATTTCCCCGAACTGACCCCAATCCGTACCCGGGTCAATCCTTCAAAGGAATCCGCTCTTCTCACTCCGTCCGTGCGCCCACTTCCCGAGGGACTCACAGACGCCGAGCGCAGCACGGCCGCCGTTCTAGACGCGCATCCTACCCACATCGACGAGATCGCCGCCCGCGCCGCCCGTCCGGTCCACGAAGTCCTAGCCGCACTCTGCCGTCTCGAAATCGCCGGCGTAGCCGAACAACGTCCGGGACGACTATTCCGCCGCACTTAAGATCGCGTCCGAAGACACGGAGAATGGCGGCAGCGGCGAGGGGGTCTCGCCGGAGACTGTGTGCGGGTCGGAGGCGAGACCCCCTCGCCCCTGCCGCGCAGCGATGCTCCATCACTCCATGACATATTTCAGTATGCACCTGTATCTTCATGTCCCGTTTTGCGCCAGGCGCTGCAGTTACTGCGATTTCGCAATCGCGGTACGCCGTGACGTCCCGTCGGATACCTATGTCGAGACGATACTGCGCGAGTGGAAGGGCTGGCAGGGACACCACATCTGGGAGACGTCGCCCGCTGTCGAGACCGTCTATTTTGGCGGAGGCACCCCATCGCGACTCGCGCCGGGTGCTTTCCATCACATTCTCGACCAGATCACGGCAGCCCGCCCGATCGCCCGCGACGCAGAAATCACTGCCGAGGTGAACCCTGACGATGTGCGACCGGACGCCGCCCGGGCATGGCGCGCCGCTGGGGTGAACCGGATCTCGCTGGGCGTCCAATCCTTCGATCCATCGGTACTGCGGTGGATGCATCGAACCCATACTGCTGAACAGATTGCCGTCGCCGTCCGAACGCTCCGCGAGGCGGGCTTCGCTAATCTCTCGCTCGATCTGATCTTCGGCCTCCCGCGCGGACTCCAGCGCGATTGGGCGTCCGATTTGAACCAGGCCCTCGCGCTAGAGTCGGAACATGTCTCGCTGTACGGCCTCACCGTCGAACCACACACGCCGCTTGCCCGGTGGACCGCGCGCGGGGAGGCGACGCCGGTCGACGAAGAGCAGTACGCCGCCGAGTTCCTTGCCGCCCATGCGGCGCTCCAGGCAGCCGAATACGAACACTACGAGGTTTCGAACGCCGCGCGGGCCGGTTTCGAAGCGCGTCACAATGGCGCCTACTGGCGCCGGGCGCCCTATATCGGCCTGGGACCATCGGCCCACAGCGGGTTCGGCTCCGAACGCCAGTGGAACCTGCGGGATTGGGCGGCATACGAGCGCGCCGTCCGCGGCGGGCTGCCGGCCGTCGCCGGCCGAGAGTCACTCTCGCCTTTCCAGGTTGCGCTCGAGGCGCTGTATCTCGGTCTGCGGACACGCGCCGGTGTGCCGATCGAGCGGATCCCGGCGGCGACGCGCGCGGCCTGGCGCGGGGCGGGATGGGCCCTCGAGGCCCACGGCCGGTTGCATCTCACGGCGGAGGGGTGGTTGCGCCTCGACGCTTTGGCCGCGGCGGCGGAACTGGTTGCCTCCCCTTCGGGTTCGTAGATTTCCCGCTATGCCAAGCCCCGAACAATTATCCGAGCGGGAGCTCCGGGTGCTCGAAGCGGTCGTCCAGACTTACATCGAGACCGCCGAGCCCGCCGGCAGCCAGACCATCGCCCGCCGGTTCGGGCTCGGGGTGTCGCCGGCCACCATCCGCAATACGATGAGCGAACTGGAGGAAAAGGGCTACCTGTTCCATCCCCACACCTCGGCCGGCCGGATCCCGACCGACCGGGCGTACCGACTCTACGTCGACACGATCATGCGGTTCGCGCCGCCCAGCGACGAAGACCGAAGCCACCTGCGGGCGGAACTCGCCGGCGCCCGGAGCGCCGTGGAAGAAGTTCTCCGCCGCGCCGCGCAGGTGCTCGGCGTGTTGACCCAGGAGATGGGCGTCGCCGTGGCGCCCGCACTCGACGAGCTGGTGGTCGAGCGGCTCGAGCTGGTGCAGGTTTCGTCCGACCGACTGTTGCTGGTGTTTAATCTGCGCAGCGGCGTCGTGCGCACTATTTTCGTCGGCATCCCGGGGCTCCTCCCGCCGGGCGCGCTGCAGGAGATCACCCGCATCCTGAACGACCGGCTCGGCGGCCTCACCCTGCGGGAGATCCGCGCCACGCTCCCCGAGCGGCTGCGCGACGCCGGCGCCGAGGCGGGGCGGGAACTGCTCAACATTTTCATCGCGCAGCGCGAGGAAATTTTCGATCTGTCGGGGGAGCCGAACGACGTAATGCTCGGGAGCGCGCAGCTCCTGGCGGAACAGCCCGAGTTCGCCTCGAAGGCGCGGATGCGCGAGCTGCTCAGCCTGACCGAGGGGCGAGACCTGCTCCGCGAGGCCCTCGAGACCCGGCGCCGCTACGGGCTCACCATCACTATCGGCGGCGAAAACGCCGACCCGCGCCTGGGCAGCTTTACCCTGGTGACCTCGTCATATCAGGCGGGGGACCTGCGCGGCGTCATCGGCGTTATGGGGCCGACCCGCATGCCGTACGACAAAATCATCGGGCTGGTGGAACACACCAGCCGTCTCGTGGAAGGATTGCTGGAGTGAGCGATTACTACGGGCTGCTCGGCGTCTCGCGCGACGCGACCGAGGCCGATATCAAGAAGGCCTACCGCAAGCTGGCCATGGAGTACCACCCGGACCGCAACAGGGCGCCAGACGCCGAGGCCAAGTTCAAGGAGATCACGGAGGCGTACGAGGTCCTCCGCGACGCCCCAAAGCGGGCGACGTACGATCGCTACGGCGAGGCGGGCCTGCGGTCGGGCGGCGGCGCGTACGGGTTCCACCACGTCGACCTCTCCGAAGCCCTCAACATCTTCATGCGGGATTTCGGCGGCTTCGAGTCGCTCTTCGGCGGCGGCCGGGACCGCGCCGACCCCCGGCGGGGCCAGGACGTCCGGGTCACCGTCAAGCTCTCCTTGGGCGACGTCGCGCTCGGCGTCAAGAAGCAGGTCAAGCTCAAGACCCTCGAGCGCTGTACCAACTGCCGGGGAACCGGGGCCCGACCCGGGACGCAGCCGGCGGCTTGCGCCACCTGCGGCGGCTCCGGCGAGGTCCGTCGCGCGGCCAGGAGCATGTTCGGGCAGTTCGTATCGGTGGCGCCATGCCCGACGTGCGGCGGGGAAGGCTCGGTGATCGCCGACCCCTGCGAGGTCTGCCGGGGAGACGGCCGCCTCCGCTCCGAGCGGCTCGTCACGGTCGAGATCCCGCCCGGGGTCTCGCCCAACAATTACCTCACGCTCCGGGGACAGGGCGCCGCCGGGCCGCGGGGCGGGCCGCCGGGTGATCTCCTGGTCATGCTCGACATCCGGGACGACGATCGGTTCGAGCGCCAAGGGGACGACCTCATCCACGATCTCGCGGTCTCCTTCTCTCAAGCCGCCCTCGGGGGCGATTTCACCGTGCCGACGCCCTACGGCGACGAACGTCTGCGGATGCCCGCGGGCACCCAGCCCGAGACCGTGATGCGTCTCAAAGGGCGGGGCTTGCCCGTGCTCGGCCAGAACGTCCGGGGCGACCTCCTTGTCCGGATCCATGTCTGGACGCCGGAACGACTCTCCGACGAACAGGAGCACCTCTTCCGCGAGCTCGCCAAGCACGAGGGCGAGCCGCCCAAGCGGGCGCCGGGATTCTGGTCCAAGCTCAAAGAAGCCCTCGGCGCATGAACTGGTGGGCGATCGACGTCCGCACCACGCCCGACCAGCGGGACGCGCTCGGCGCCTGGTTGGTGCGGCAGACCGGGCAGGCGGTGGAGGAGCGCGACGACGGCACGCTGGTGACGTTCGCGCCCGACGAGCCCGCTGCCGAAGCCCTGGTGGCCGCCGTCGCGTTACAGGCTGACGGCGCCACCGCGGCGCGCCGGCCGCTCGCCCCCGTCGACTGGTCGACTCAGTGGCGCCACGGCCTCGGCGTGCGCCGCATCGGCCGGCTGACGGTGGCGCCGTCGTGGCTGGCGGCGGAAGCGGCCGCCTCGGGCGTCGCCGTGGTGCTCGATCCGGAGACCGCGTTCGGCAGCGGCGAGCACGGATCTACCCGGGCGGCACTCACGCTCCTCGAGCGCCACCTCCGGCCCGACGATCGCGTGCTCGATCTCGGCAGCGGCAGCGGGATACTCGCGATCGCCGCCGCCAAGCTCGGCGCCGCGCGCGCGGTCGGCATCGAGATCGACGATGGGGCCAACGTGGTCGCCGTGCGGAACGCCGCGCGGAATGCCGTCGCGGACCGGGTCGGCTTCCTGACCGGAGACGCGGCCGCCGTCGCGCCGCTGATCGGCCCGGCCGATCTGGTGCTCTCCAACATTTTGCGCACCGTCAATCTCACGCTCTTCCCCGCGATCCGGGCCGCCCTCGTTCCCGGCGGTCTCGTCATATTCTCCGGCATGGAGCGCAGCGAGGCGGTCGAATTCCGACCCGCCCTCGCCGCCGGCGGGTTCGAGTTCCGCGACGAGGTTACCGACGGAGAGTGGTGGGCGGTTACGGCGACCGCGCGGTGATCCGGGTTCTCGTCCGCGAGGGTATCCTGGACGAGGACGAGCAGCATCACCTGCGCGTCAAGCGCGCCGAAGCCGGTGATATGGTGGAAATCCGGGACGGCAGTGGATTGGTGGGTCGGGGACGCCTCGTCCGGGCCGGCAAGCAGTGGTCGGTCGAGATCGAGCAGAGCGCTACCGTTTCACCACCGCCTGCTCTCGTCCTGGGTGTCGGAGCAGGGGACCGCGACCGCTTCGGCTGGCTGGTCGAAAAGGCGGCGGAGCTAGGAGTGACGGCGGTGATCCCGCTCGAAAGCACGCGCACGCCCGGGGTGGCGTCGAAGCTGCGGGACACCCAACTCGAACGGTTCCGGCGGCGCGCGCTCGACGCCATCAAACAGTCCGGTGCGGCCTGGGCCCCAGCCGTCGAGGCACTCACGTCAGTGGAAGAATTCGCCGCGCGTCCTTTTACTGGCTGGCGCTGGCTCGCCGACGCCGCGGGAGGTCCTCCGCCCGCGGGGCTCGACGCCGAGGCGGTAACCGCTGCCATCGGCCCGGAGGGCGGCTTCACCGACGTAGAGCACGAGTGTCTCACGGCCCGGGCTTTCGTGCCCGTCGCGCTCGGTCCCCACATTCTCAGGTTCGAAACGGCGGCCGTGGCCGCGGCGGTCGCGGTCGCGGTCGCCAGACGGCGAGGGCATGGAGGGTATGATGGCTGATTGCCTCTTCTGCAAGATCGTGGCGGGCGACATTCCGGCGAAGGTCGTCAAGCGGTCCGACGACGCGGTGGCATTCCGAGACGTCGATCCGCGCGCACCCACCCATGTGCTGGTGATCCCAACCCGCCACGTGACGGCCGTGCGCGACGCCGACGGACCAGACGGCGAGCGACTTCTCGGCGGCCTGCTCTCGTTCGCCGCCGGCGTGGCCCGCGAGCTCGGGCTCGACGCTGGCGGGTATCGGATCGTCACCAACACCGGCCCGGATGCGGGCCAAAGTGTCGACCATCTTCACTTTCACATCCTCGGGGGCCGTCGCATGTCGTGGCCGCCGGGGTGATCGCCGGGCCGCGCGGCCGCGTCCCTGCGCCACCGAGTGGCGGTCTTGCTTCCCATACCGGTGAAACCTAAATTTCGAAACTTGACCAAGTTACGCCCTGCCGGGCGCGAGAGGGGTGATACACTGCATGCCGGAAGTCGTCATCCACGACGACGAGAGCTTTGAGCGGGCGCTCAAGCGCTTCAAGAAAAAGTGTGAGAAGGCTGGGATCTTGTCGGATCTCCGGAAACATCGACACTACGAGAAGCCGAGCGAAAAGCGGAAGCGGAAGATGAACGCCGCCGTCCGCAAGACCCGCCGGGGCCCGCGTGCCGTCCGCGTCTAGCTGATGTCAGAGGCAGGACAGGAATTCGTCGACGGGGTGTCGGCCCAGCAATGGGCCGACACCCCGCGCCATTTCTCCCCGGCACCGGCGGCTGGCTACGCCGCGGAGGCGCTCGAGACCCTGGAGTTCGACACGGTGTTGAACGCCGTGGCCGGCTGGGCGGCCGGCCCGCTGGGCGGGGCCCGCGTTCGCAATCGCCGTCCTGCTGACGACCTCGCCTGGATTCGCGAGGAGCTCGCGCTGGTCGGGGAAGTCGCCGGGCTCTTTCGCCGCGGTGACGGTCTGCTGGCGGAAGCGATTCCCGATGTCAGCCCGGTGCTCGCCCGGCTCCGCATTGTCGGCAGCGTGCTCGACGGAGCTCAGGTCGCCGCCATCCACCAGGTGATCACCGTGGCGCGTCGGACGCACGCCGACCTGCGGCGCGTCGCCGAGGTTGCATCGCGCGCGGCGTCGCTCGCGCGCGCCGTTCCCGACAAGAGTGTCGAACGCCGCCTCGAGCAGTCGGTCGGTCCCGACGGGGAGGTGCTCGACTCGGCAAGCCCGCAGCTAGCCGCCGCCCGCCGCGAGGTCCACGCCGCCCGCCAGCGTCTGATCCGTAAGCTGGAGGGCGTGATCCGGGCCCTTGAAGCGGATGCCACGCCGGCCGGCGCCACGGTGACCGTGCGGGGAGGCCGCTACGTGATCCCGGTACGGCGCGACTCCCGTCACCGGCCGGGCGGGATCGTCCACGACGAATCGGGGAGCGCCGGCACGCTGTTCATCGAGCCTGCGGCGGCGATCGATCTGGGGAACGCGCTCCGCGAGGCGGAAATCGCCGAAGAGCGTGAGACCCTCCGAGTGCTGCGGGACCTGACCGATCTTCTTCGGCCGGCGCTGCCGGTGCTACGCGACTGTGTCGAGATGTGCGTCGCGGTCGACGACTTGGTGGCCCGGGCGCGCTATGCCGTCGCGGTGGAAGGCGAAGTTCCCGACGTAGCCAACGCACCGGCGCCGCTCGTCATTCGCCGCGGCAGGCATCCGCTCTTGCTGAGTGGCACCTGGACGGTCGTGCCGTTCGATCTCGACCTCGCGCCCTTTGAGCGGACGCTCCTGATCAGCGGGCCCAATACCGGCGGCAAGACGGTGCTGCTCAAAGCGGTCGGTCTAGCGGCGGCGCTGACGCAGAGCGGGATCGTTCCGCCGGTCGGGCCGGGCAGCCGGCTGCCGGTGTTCCGCCGCTGCTACACCGACATCGGCGACCGGCAGTCGATTGCCGCGAGCTTGTCGACCTTCAGCGCCCACGTCCGCACGGTGCGCCGGGTTCTGGATGAAGCGGACGACGGTACCCTCGTGCTGCTCGACGAGGTCGGCAGCGGCACCGATCCGGTCGAGGGCGCGGCGCTGGCGGCGGCGACGCTGGTGTCGCTGACTCGGCGGGGAACGCTCACGCTGGCCACGACGCACCTCGGATCACTCAAGGATCTGGCCGGCCAGACGCCAGGCGTGGTGAACGCCTCGCTCGACTTCGACGCCGCGACGCTCACGCCGACATACCACTTCCAGAAGGGAGTGCCGGGCCGCTCCTACGGACTGGCCATCGCGCGGCGGCTCGGTGTCGCCCCGGAGGTGCTCGCCGATGCGGAGGCGCGGGTGCCGGTCGAGGAGCGGAGCCTGGACGCGCTGCTGGCCGCGGCGGAGGCGCGCGACCGGGAACTTCGCGCGGCGGAGCAGGCGCTCGCCCTGCGCTCCGCGGAAATGGACGCCTGCCGGGCGGAACTCGACCGTGAGGCCGCGCGGCAGGCGGGGCAGGCTACAGAACTCGCGCGACGGGAGCGCGAAGCCGAGCGCCAGGGCCGGAGCCAGGCGCGCGCGTATCTCCTCGAAGCGCGGCAGCAGGTCGAAGCCGCGCTCGCGGCCGCGCGCGGGGCGGCCGACGACGAGGCGGCGCGCGACGCCCGACGTCTCGTCGAAGAACAGATCCGCGTAGCCGGCGAGCAGCTGGCGGTGGTGGAGAGCGAGCCGGACGCGCCGCTCGGGGGCGTCGCCGACGGGTTGTCGGTCGGCGGGTTGTCGGTCGGCGGACGGGTCCGAGTGCCCTCGGGGCAAACCGGCGAAGTGCTCGAAATCCGGCTCGACGGCAAGGTCGTCGTCGGCGTCGGCGCCATGCGTATGGTGGTCGAGGCGACGGGTTTGGTGCCGGTGTCGGGGGCCCAACGCCGAGCGGAGCGCACGAGCACCGCCGGCCCCACGGCGCCGGCGGTGCCAGCGCTGCGCGACCCGGTACTCGAGGTCGACTTCCGCGGCATGACGGGTGACGAGGCGGAGCAGGCGACCGTGGCCGCGGTCGATGCCGCCGTCCTCGCCGAGCAGCCGTTCCTCCGCATCATCCACGGGAAGGGGACAGGGGCCGTGCGCGACCGGGTGCGCCAGGTGATCGCCCGGGACCGCCGGGTCGCCCGCTTCGGGTTCGCGCCACAGAACCAGGGCGGTTCGGGCGTCACCGTTGTAGAGTTCTCGGCGTGAGCCTGATCCCCGACGACGTCATCGAGCAGGTCCGCGACAGCGCGGACATCGTCGGGCTCGTCGGCGAAACGGTCGACCTCAAACGCACCGGCGCCGACTACCGCGGCGCCTGCCCGTTTCACGGCGGCTCCCACCGCAACTTCGCCGTCATTCCCAAGAAGGGCCGCTACTACTGCTTCGTCTGCCACGAGTCGGGCGACGTTTTTTCTTGGCTGATGAAACGGTTCGGCATGGACTATCCCACGGCGGTGCGCGAAATCGCGCGCCGCACCGGGATCGTCATTCCGGACCGGCCGGGCCGGGCGGGCCCCGACCCCCGCGAGCCGCTCTTCACCGCGGTGGCGGCGGCCCAGGACTGGTTCGCGCGCCAGTTGCAGGAAGCGGCCGCGGCGCAACCGGCGCGCGACTACCTCGCCGGTCGAGATATTCCTCTCGAAACGGCCGCCGTCTTGGGCCTGGGCTTCGCGCCGCCGGGGCGGGAGTTCCTCGACGCCATGGCCGCCTTGGGGATCGCGCCCGACGTCTTGGCTCGGGCCGGGCTTACCACGACGCGGGAGGCCGGCCGTGAAGATGCGGCCGTCATCCCCCGGTTCCGCGGACGTCTGCTCTTTCCGATTCACGACCTCCGGAGTCGGGTCGTCGGGTTCGGCGGGCGGCTGCTCGGTCCCGGGGAGCCCAAGTATCTCAACTCGCCGGAGAGCGAGACCTTCCAGAAGGGCAAGCTCCTCTATAATCTGAACCACGCCAAAGCGGCGATCCGCAAAGCCGAAGAGGTGGTCCTGGTCGAAGGCTACTTCGACGTCCTGCGCCTCTCGCTCGCCGGGCTCGAGCACGTCGTCGCGCCACTCGGCACCGGACTCACCCCAGACCAGGCGACGCTTCTCCGCCGGTTCGCCCCCGCGGCGATTTTGCTCTATGACAGTGATCAGGCCGGCCTCCGGGCTACCTTCCGCACCGCCGACGAATTGCTGCGGCACGGCGTCCGCGTCCGGGTGGCCACCCTGCCGCCGGGCGACGATCCCGACACGCTGGTCCGCGCGGGAGGCATCGCCGCGCTCGATCCGGTGCTGCGAGACGGCCTCGACGTCATGGAGCGGAAGATCCAGTTGCTCGAACGCCGGGGCTGGTTCGGCGGCGTCGAGCACCGCCGCGAGGCGCTCGACCGCCTGCTGCCGACCATTCAGGCCGCGAGCGATCCGATCACCCGCGAGTTGTATCTTTCGCTGGTCGCCGAGCGCACCGGGGTGAGCAAAGACGTCTTGCAGCGCGAGTTGATGGAGCGGAGTGTTCGTCCCGCCGCCGGACCGTCCGGGCCGGGCGCCGCACCGGCCGAGGCTCGCCGCCCCTCCCGCCGCGACCAACCCGGTGCGGCCCCCCGACACCGGACGAGGAGCAGTCCGGAGACCCAGCTCTTGCAGGTGATGCTGGCCGCGCCGGAGTGGGTTGAGCGGGCGCGCGCCGAGGTGGCGTCGACGCTTTTCGAATCGGCCCGGCTGCGCGAGGTCTTCGAGGCGCTGCTGCGCGCCGGCGCGGGCGACCAGATGCCCCCCGGCCTCTCCGACGAGGCGCAGCTCGTCTGGTCAAAATTGAAGGAGCGGGCGCAGGACTGGACGCAGTTGGATATCGGCAAGACATACGACCGCGCGGTGCAGATCCTCTGTGCTCGGCCGGAGTACCGTCGTCTCGCGACGATAACCGACCCGGGGGAGAAACGCCGGTGCCGGACCGAGCTGCAGGCGCGGTATCCGGAGGCGGATCGCTGGTACGCCTGGCGACCCAAAGGAGCTTGAATGCGCGCTGACCTCGAGAAGTTGCTGGCGTTGCAGACCAGGGATGCCGCCATCGCGGACGTGGAAGCGCGGACCGGGGCGGTCCGGGCGGAGCTGGTGGCGCTCGACGCCGTGTTGCAACAGGCCCGCGCGAGTCTCGCGGCGGCGGAGCGGGCGGCCGCCGAAAGTGCGCGGCGCTGTGCCGCGCTGGAGGCCGAAGTCGAAAGCCACCGTGCCGCGCAGGAGCGGCGGCGCCAGCGGCTGGAGCAGGTCCGCAACCCGAAGGAGGTTGCCGCCGCGATGATCGAGCTGGACCTCGCGGGTGCGGTCCAGGCGAAAGAGGAAGCGGAATGGGTCCGAAGCGCCGAGCTCGTAGACCAACAGCAACATCAGGTCGCCGCGCTGGGGCGGGAGCTCGCCGCCGCCGAAGCGGTGCAGGCGCCGGAGCGGGCGCAACTGGGGGAGCGGCTCCGGCTGCTCGAGGAGGAACGGGCGGCCGCCTTGCGTGAACGGGAGGCGGCTGCGGAGCAGGTCGAACGGGCGCTCCGTTCCCGGTACGACCGGCTCCGGCGCAGCCGTGGCGCCGCGGTGGTCGTGCCGCTCATAGGCTCGACCTGTGGGGGGTGCTTCACTTCGATTCCGCTCAACCGCCGCACCCAAATCCGGTCCGGGCAGGCGATCGACGGCTGTGAGGCCTGCGGCGCCATCCTCTATCCGCCGGACGGCGAGTGATCCGGACGATGCCGCTGCCGCGCTGGGTCGTGGCCCCGGCGCCCGATCCCACGGCGGTGCTCGCCATGTCGGAGGCGCTTCGGATACCCACGGTTCTGGCGGCGCTGTTGGTTCAGCGGGGACAGGGGACGCTCGACGGCGCCCGCCGGTTTCTGCGACCCGCGCTCACCGACCTCTCCGATCCGTACGCGCTCGCGGGCATGCGGGGCGCCGTAGACGCCATCGTCGCGGCGGCGCGGGCCGGCCGGGTGATCTTGGTTCACGGCGATTACGACGTCGACGGCCAGTGTGCCACGGCGCTGCTCACCCGCACGCTGCGGGTGGCGGGCGCCCGGGTACATCCCTTCGTGCCGCACCGGCTCCGGGACGGCTACGATTTCGGGCCGGCGGGACTCGCCGCCGCACAAGCGGCCGGCGCGTCGCTCATCGTCACCTGCGACTGCGGCATCACCGCGATCGACACCGTGTGGGCCGCGCGTGCGGCCGGGATCGAGGTGGTCGTGACCGACCACCATCTTCCCGGGCCCGCGCTGCCGGCGGCGACCGCGGTGGTCGACCCGCAGCAGGCGGCCGACACGTCGGGTGCGTCGGCGCTGTGTGGCACGGGGGTCGCGTTCAAACTGGCCCAGGCGCTTGCCCCCGCGCTCGGGCTCCCGACGACGTTCCCCTTCCATCTTCTCGACCTGGTCGCGCTCGCCACCGTCGCCGACGTCGTGCCGCTCGCGGGTGAGAACCGGATTCTGGTGAAGCATGGACTCCGGCTCCTCGCCGAGAGCCGCTGGCCGGGACTCCGGACGCTGGTCGAAACCAGCGGGCTCGGGGGCAAGGAAATCCGGGCCGGCCATGTCGGCTTCATCCTCGGGCCCCGGCTCAACGCCGTCGGCCGCATCGGCGACGCCGCCGACGGCCTGCGACTCCTGCTCACGGACGACCCGGCCGAGGCCCTCGCGCTCAGCCAGCGGCTCGAAGGGCTGAACGCCGAGCGCCAGGCCATCGACCAGCGGATCCTCGATGAGGCGCTCGCCCAGATCGAGGGCGCGCCGGCGCATGAATCGGACGCGGCGTTCGTGCTGGCCGGCGACGAGTGGCATCCGGGCGTCGTGGGCATCGCCGCGTCCCGGGTAGTCGAGCGCTACGGCCGGCCCACCTTTCTCATCGCGTTCGACGGTGACATCGGGAAGGGGTCGGGGCGGAGCATCTCGCGGTTCGATCTCCACGCGGCGCTGCACGCCTGCGGCGACCTGCTGGAGCGATTCGGCGGGCACCACATGGCGGCCGGGCTCACCATCCGCCGGGCTCAGCTCGATGTGTTCCGCGACCGGTTCCGGGCCGTGGCGCGGGAGCGGCTGAACCCGGACGATCTCGGGCCGGAGCAGCGGGTGGACCTCGAGGTCCGCCTTTCCGACGTCACCCCGGAGCTCGAACGCCTGTGCCGGTATCTCGAGCCGTGTGGGGCCGGCAACGCGGCGCCGGTTTTCGGCGTGAGGGGCGCCCGCTTCACGGGGACGGCGCGGGTCGGGAACGGGCACCTGCGCGGCGTCCTCGAGGACGCCGGCGCGCGCCTGCCCGCGATCGGGTTCCAATGGGCCGACCGCGTCTCCTGGCCGGCCGAAGCGCCGATCGACGCGGCGTTCCGGGTCGAAACCAACACCTGGAACGGCCAAACCACACTCCAGGCGCGCCTCTGCGCGCTGTCGCCCGCCGCCGGGTGAGGGTCGTCGCCGGGCGGTTCCGCGGCCGGCGGTTGGTGGTGCCCAAGGATGCCCGCGTCCGGCCGACCGCCGACCGGGTGCGCGAGGCCTGGATGAGCATCCTGGGCGACGCGCTGGCTGGCGCGAGGGTCCTCGATCTCTTCGCCGGCAGCGGCGCGCTCGGATTGGAGGCGCTCTCCCGGGGTGCCGCGGGTGCCACGTTCGTGGAGTTGAACCCGGCGTCGCTCCGGGCGCTCCAGGACAACATCGCGGCGCTCGACGTCGGCGCCGCGTCGACCGTCTACCGCGGCGATGCGCTTCGCTTCGCGGAGCGGCTGGCTCCGCATAGCTTCGACGTCGCGTTCGCCGACCCACCGTACACTGGCGACGCGGCGGAGCGGTTGGTGGCGCTCTTCCGTCGGGTCCCGTTTGCGCGCATTCTTTCGGTAGAGCACCGGGCCGACCTGGCCCCGCCAGGAGATGAAACCCGCCGCTACGGCGACACGGCGCTCACCTTCTGCTTTGGTACCTAATGCGAATCGCCATCTATCCGGGCTCGTTCGATCCGCCAACGAGGGGCCACGAGGACCTGGTGCGCCGCAGCCTTGCGCTAGCCGACCGGGTCATCGTAGCCGTCGCCAAGAACGCCACGAAGCAGCCGCTCTTCACGGTTCAGGAGCGGCTCGAGATGTTGCGCGCCGCGGTGGGGGACGACGATCGGATCCGGTTCGAGGCGTTCGACGGCCTCCTGGCCGAATTCGCCAAGGCGGTCGGCGCCACGATGGTGGTGCGCGGCCTCCGGGCGGTGAGTGACTTCGAGTATGAATTCCAAATGGCGCTTATGAACCGGCAACTCCATCCGTCGCTCGAGACCGTCTTCCTGGTGCCGGCGGTCGACCTGACATATCTCAGTTCGAGTCTGGTGCGCGAGGTCGCCCGGTACGGCGGCGACGTGAGTCCGTTCGTCCACCCGACCGTGGCGGCGGCGCTGGCGCGGCGGTCGCGACCATGAGCTTCCGTGCCGATTTGCTCCGGCGCGCCGCGGACCGCCGCGCCCGGATCGTCCTGTGCGAAGGCGGCGACGCCCGGGTTCGGGCCGCGGCTGACCAACTCCGCTCCCGGGGGATCGCCGAGCCGGTGCTCCTCGGGGGCGACGGAATCGCGCCGGGGAAAGACCCGCGGCTCTCCCGGATCGCCAGCTATCTCCGCGAGCGCCGGCCCGACCGGATCCACGACGGCGTCCACGCGCTCGACGTCGCCGCCGAGCCGGTGAACTTCGGTGCCGCGCTGGTGGCGCTCGGCTACGCCGACGGCTGCGTCGCCGGAGCGGTGCATCCGACGCGCGACGTGATCCGCGCCGCGCTCTGGACCATCGGGACCGCACCGGGGGTGAGCCTGGTGAGCTCCGCCTTTTACATGGTGTTCGCCGATGACCGCGTCTTCACCTTTACCGATTGTGCTGTCGTGCCCGAGCCGACGCCGGTGCAGCTCGCCGAGATCGCGCTGGCGGCGTCGCGCGCCCGGCCGCTCCTGGTCGGCGATCTCCCGCGGGTCGCCTTTCTCTCCTACAGCACCAAAGGGAGCGCGGCGGGGCCCACCGTCGTCAAAACCCAGGAAGCCGCCGCCCTCTTCCGTGCCCTCGCGCCCCAGATCCCGTCCGACGGCGAGCTCCAAGGGGACGCGGCCGTCGTGCCCGAGGTGGCCCGGCACAAGGCTCCCGACTCGCCGGTGGAAGGCCTGGCCAACATCCTCGTCTTCCCGAACCTCGACGCGGGCAACATCGCCTACAAATTGGTACAGCGCCTGGGCGGGGCGGTGGCCCTCGGTCCTATCCTGCAAGGTTTGGCGCGCCCGATGGCTGACCTGTCGCGCGGCGCGACGGTAGACGATATTGTCGAAGTAGCGGCGATGGTGGCTCTTCAGTGTGAAAGATCCTCGACCTAATCAGGAGAACGGATGGGCTTCAGTCAGCACCACGATGCCAGCGGGGTCATGGTCGTGCAGGTGGACGGGCAGTTGATCGTCGGCAATCGCCACCAGCTCAAGGAGCTGATCCAGAAAGCGCTGGATCAGGGGGAGCGGCGGATCCTGGTCGACTTTTCCGACACGGGTTACATCGACTCGTCAGGCCTCGGAGCCCTGGTGTCGGTCTCCAAGCGGGTTCGGGAGGTCGGCGGGGAGCTTCGGCTCTCCGGCCTCAACGAAGATCTCCGCTCGCTGTTCGAGTTGACCAAACTCGACACGCTCTTCACGATCGCCGACACTCCCCAGCAGGCGCTGGCGAGCTTCTAGCGGAGAGGCCATGCCGTCGCCGCTGCGCTTGTGCGTGCGCCGGTCGGATGTGCTCCAGCCGGAAGGTGCCGTGACGTTGGTGACCCTCCGCCTGCCGAGTGACGTGACTTGTGTGGAAGAGGCGGTCGAACTCGTCACCCGGCACTGCCTCGGCGGGTCCGCCGTAAGCCAGCAACTGCGCTTCCGGCTGAAAGTTGTGCTCGCGGAGGCTCTAACCAACGCCATCCTTCGAGGCAATCGGGAAGACCAGGCCAAATGCGTGGACGTACGCGCCGAGTTGCGCACCGACGTTATTCAGGTGTACGTCTCGGATGAGGGCCCCGGCTTCGATCCGGCCTCGGTGCCCGAGCCGACCGTGCCTGACCGGCTGGACGAGGCCGGGGGGCGTGGACTGTATCTGATTCGGAAACTCGTCGACGCGGTACATTTCAACACGCAAGGGAACTCCATCTGCATGACACTGCACCGTCGGTAGGACGGCTGGATGCCGTTCTCGACGGTCTGAGCACGCTCGCCGGGGCGCGGGTGCGTCTCTGGCGTTTTGACGGCCGCCGGTTGCGGGTGGCCGCGGGGCCGCGGCCCGGCTGGAACCCGCCGGTCCCGCACGCCGCCGGACTAGTGTCGACGCCGAGGGGCGCCGTATGGCTCGAGCCGGTCGGCGGCGCCGGCGGGTTTTGGCTCGAAGTCGGCGGCTGCACCGAGAGCGACATGCGGCAGACCGCGGGGAAGCTGCTGCCGGTCATCGGGGCGCTCCTCGACGCCGAGCGCGAGCGCGGACTGGTGGCGGAGGAGTTGGCGAACCGCTACGAGGAAATCGATCTCCTGTACGCCATCAGCGAGATCCTCGGGCAGACGGTCCGGCTGGAGGAGGCGACCCGCACCATCGTGCGCGAGGTGAGCGCGGTGGTCGGCGCCCGGCGCGCGTCGATCATGGTGTTCGACGATGCCACCGCCACGCTCCGCACCGTCGCGGCCCGGGGGTTCGGCGCGGACGGTCTCGAACCGGTGCCGGTGGACGACCCGGCATCGGTCGCCGCCCGCGTGTTCCGCGAGCAGCGCATCGTCGCGTTCGATCCGACGGAGCCGCCGGCGGACGGCGGCGGGCCGCGCGATGGCGGGTCGCGCGATGGCGAGCCGCCCGTCGACGGACAGGCCCGAGGGTACCGCGGCGAGGCGTATCTGAGCGTGCCGATCTGCTACGGCGCGCCGGGCGCGCCGCTCCGGTGCGTCGGCGTCATCAACCTCACCGACCGGATCGGCGGCGACTGGTTCACCCTGGGCGATCGCAAGCTGGTCGCGGCGGTGGCCAACCAGATCGGCGCCGCCGTCGAAAACGCGCGGCTGGTCGACCGCGACCTCCGCCAGCAGGGCCTGCGGCGGGAGCTGGAGCTGGCGCATGACCTCCAGCTCAAGCTGCTCCCGTCGCCCGCGGTGTTGCAGGGCGACGCCGCCGTCGCGGCGCGATGTATCCCGGCCGAGTCGGTGGGCGGCGATTTCTACACCTTCACCCGACTCGGCCGCGGCCGCGTCGGCGTCATGGTCGGCGACGTCGCCTCGCACGGCTTTTCGGCCGCGCTCGTCATGGCCCTCGTGATGGCGGCGGCCGGCATCCACGCCGCGGCGTCGGTCACCCCCGACGAGACGCTCGCCGCCCTGCTCGACAGCCTCTCGACCGAACTCGCCACGACGGAGATGCACTTCAGCGTGTTCTACGGGGTGCTCGACCCGCTCACTGCCCGACTCATTTATTCCAATGCGGGGCATCCGCACGCCTTCCGCATTCCGCGGTTCGGCCCGCCGGAGCGTCTGGAAGCGACGTCGCCGCCGTTGGGCCTCGCCACCCTCGGCAGCATCCAGCGGCGCCAGCTCCCCTGGTGCGTCGGCTCCGATCTCTTGTGCCTGTGGACCGATGGCCTCGTCGACGCCCGGAGCGAAACGGGCGAGTGCTACGGGGAAGCCCGGCTCCTCGAGCAGGTGTGTGCCCGGCGCGCCGACCATCCGGACGCGATCGTCGAGGCGGTGCTCACGGACGTCGCGACCTTCGGTGCCCAGGCCGACGACGACCGGACACTTTTGGTGCTTCGGATCTGACCGTGCCCCGCACCAAGCGGTGGCTGGGCCAACATTTCCTCTCCGATCCTCGAATCCTTGGCCGCATCGCCGACGCGCTCGCGCTGACGTCGTCCGATGTAGTGCTCGAGATCGGTCCGGGGCCAGGCAGGCTCACCGCGATCCTGGCGGCGCGGGCGGCGCGGGTCGCCGCGATCGAGAAAGATCGCGACCTCGCCCGCGCGCTCCGACACCGCTTCGCGAATGTCACCGTGGTGGAGGGCGACGCGCTCGCGCTGGATTGGCACGCGGTCTCGCTGTCGCCCGGTGCCGGGCTCAAGATCGCGGGCAACATTCCATACAACATCACCTCGCCGCTGATCGACAAGGCGCTGACGCCGCCGCTACCGGCGGTGGTCGTCTTCCTGGTGCAGAAAGAAGTCGCGGCGCGGGTGACCGCCGCCCCCGGCACGCCCGACTTCGGCGCCCTGACGGTCGGCGTCCAAGCCGTCGCGGCGGCGGAACGACTCTTCACCGTGCCGGCCGGCGCGTTCTCACCTCGTCCGAAAGTCGACTCCGCGCTCTTGCGGCTCACGCCGCTCGACCGGCCGCTCGTGTCCGACGCGGAACGCGACGGGTTCCGCCGCCTGGTCGTCGGGCTATTCAGCTTTCGGCGGAAGCAACTGCTCCGCGGCTTGCGAGAGCTCACGGGGTGGGCCCCGCCGCGGATCAGCGCGATCCTCCGCGACTCTGCGTTCGACGAACAGGCCCGTCCGGAAACGCTCACCCCGGAGGATTTCGTGCGTCTCCACCGCCGCCTCGTTGACGCCGCCTCCTCGTCCGGGTAACATTGTGAAATGTTTCACAACAATGGCGGCACACGGAAAGTCGCGGAATCGACGGTGCGTCGCCTGTCGCTCTATTTGCGCTTCTTGGAAGAATTCGAAGAGCAGGGGAGCGAGACGGTTAGCTCCGGCGCGCTGGCCGCGTTGGGGGGAACAACTTCGGCCCAGGTCCGGAAGGATCTCTCCTTTTTCGGTTCGTTCGGGAAGCGCGGACTCGGATACCCGGTCCCTGAGTTGGCGCGGCGCATCCGTGAAATCCTCGGCCTCAACCGGCGCTACCGCGTCGCCCTCATCGGGGCGGGGAAGATGGGTAGCGCGCTGGTGCAGTACCGCGGGTTCCGCGCGCGGGGTTTCGACATCGTCGCGATCTTCGACGTCGACCCGGCGAAGGTGGGGCACCGCTGGAACGGTCTCACGGTGCTCGACATTGCCGAGCTCGAGCAGGAGCTCGGGCGCCGGCCGGTCGACATGGCGGTGCTGGTGACGCCGGCCGACGCCGCCCAGGGCGTGGCCGACCGGTTGACGGGACTCGGCGTCAAGGCGATCCTCAACTTCGCGCCGGTGCAGTTGGCCGTCCCCGACGATGTGGCCGTCAAGACCGTGAATCTCGCGTTGGAACTGGAAACCCTGAGCTACGCGCTGGCGAACCGCCCCTGATGAAAGCTTCCCCGTGATGGGTGTGGCCGCGCATCCGGAGAGCACCTTGGTGGACCGGGTGCTCGACCGGCTGCAAGGCGGGCCGGAAGGTGCCGTGGCACTCTGCCGCGAGGTGCTCGGGCTCCCGAACGCGCCCGTGGTGGTGTGTGACCGGCTCGCGGTGGCCCTCCTCGGGGCCGACCCGCGGGTGCGGCAGCTGGCCGACGGGCGCTGGGCGATTGTCCCGGAAGCCCAAGGATCCCCGCTGCTCGAAGAGTGCGCGTTCGCCGTGGTCGATGTGGAAACGACCGGGATGCGTCCGGCCGGCGCCGACCGCATCACCGAGATCGCGGTCGTCGTGGTCCACGGCGCGCGGTGCGACGTCGTCTTCCAGTCGCTAGTGAACCCGGGCCGCCCGATTCCTCCCGCCGTCTGCGCGATCACCCAAATCACCGACGACATGGTCCGTGATGCGCCGACGTTCCCCGACTTGGCGGATCAGGTCGTCGCCGCGCTCGCCGGCCGGATCTTCGTGGCGCACAACGCCAGATTCGATTGGGGATTCGTGAGCGCCGAACTCCGGCGGGCGCGGGCGCTCTCGCTGGACGGGCCGAAGCTGTGCACCGTGCGGTTGGCGCGGCGACTGGTGAAAGGCGCGCGGTCCTGCGGATTGGACAACCTGAGCCGGCTGTTCGGCCTGGACAACATGGCGCGCCACCGGGCCACCGGTGATGCGCAGGTGACCGCCGAGCTGTTGCGCCGGCTCTTGGCGTTGGCGCGGGAAGAGGGAGCCCGTACCCTGCAGGATCTCGCGGCGATCGAAACCCGGCCGGCCGGCACACCCCGGCGCCAGCACCAGGCGACGCCCACCGAGCCGAGAGTCGATTCCTGCCCCGAGAACGCCACGTGACGCTCGCGCACACGTTCCAGGTGGGCGGGCTCCGCTGCCACACGCTCGAAGGTGGCCGGCAATGGCTGGATGGCGGCGCGATGTTCGGGGTGGTGCCCTGGCCCTTGTGGAGCAAGCGGGTCCAGTACGACGAACGGCGGCGGATCCCGCTCGCGATGCGGTGCCTGCTGGTAGAACATCCCGACGGTCTAGTGCTGATCGACACCGCGCTCGGCAATAAAGAAGACGCCAAGTTCCACGACATCTACGGCGTCGCGAACCAAGGCCTCGAAGGCGCCACCCAGTTGGAGGACGCGCTCGCGAGCGTCGGGTTTCTCCCTCGCGACGTCCGCTGGGTGATCAACACCCATCTGCACTTCGACCACGCCGGCGGCAACACCACCATGGATCCCGAGCTCGAAGGGGATGCCCGGCGCCGCGTGCGACCCACCTTTCCGAACGCCACGTATGTTGTCCAGCGGCGCGAGCTCGAGTTCGCCCGCGCAGCGAACGAGCGCACCCGGGCGAGCTACCTGCCGCACAACTTCGAGCCGATCGCGGCGGCCGGGCGGTGGCAGTTGCTCGACGGGGACGGGGAGGTGCTGCCGGGGATCGCCGTCCGAGTCACGCCCGGGCACGTGCCGCACCACCACGCTGTCCTGGTTCGCGATCGCGGCGAGACGGCCGCGTTCGTCGCCGACCTGATTCCGACGACGGCGCACCTCCCGCTGCCCTGGATCATGGGGTACGACCTCGAGCCGCTGCGGACCTTGGAGAGCAAGCGGGCGTTGCTCCGCGACGTCGTCGCCGGCGGCTGGAAGCTCGTTTTCGAGCACGATCCTACCGCGGCGATCGCCGCGGTAGGATCGGAGGGAAAGGACTTGGTTCTCCGAGATGTGGTCGCCGTGGCCCCACGGGAGAGAGCCCCGGCGGGGAGTCCCCCCGGGGCGTAGGAGGCCGCCGCCCGACGACTAGCCTGACGACTAGCCTTAGGGTGTCGCCGCCTTCGGTTCGAGTTTGATCGCCCAGAGTCCGGTGTTGAAGTCGGTGAACAGCGTGTGCCCCTTCCACGGCATGGCGTTCATCACGAACGGCGCGTTCGCGGTGAACCCCTGCGGATCGAACGGCTTGAACACCGCGATCTCCCGGCCCTGATCGTACAGGTTCCCCAGCAGTTCGCCCGAGACGTCCACTATCCGGACGCCGCCGTCGTAATACGCCTGGTACAGTACGTCGTCTTGCACGATGATGTCGTGCGTGCCGAACTCGTCGATGTGGTACCGGGCGACCTGTTTCGGATTCATCGGGTCGGTGAAGTCGACGATGTGAGTGTAGCCGCCCGACGTCTGCGCCACGCCGCCGCCCTCGAAGATCGACGAGACATACTCCGTGCCCGGCCAGACCCTCCCGCCGCGCCCCATCTCCTCGTCGCCGATGAAGAGATACGTCTTGCCGGTCGACTTCTGGAAGTACGGGAAGATTTCGTGCCCGCTCCTGACCGAAAACACGGTGACCAGCTTCGGCTTCTCGATCGAGCCGCCGTACTTCCCGTTGCCCACGTCGACCACGACCGTCCCGCTGCTCTGCGCCGAGTAGGCGATGCCGTCGCGCACCCAGAGGTCGTGGATGCCCGCGTTGGGGTGCTGATACTCGCTCACGTACTTCGGTGCGTGGATATCTCTCACGTCGATGATCACGTACTTGGCGCCGCCCGACACCGCGAACAGGTAGTCATTCGTGGCGAACATGTTGTGCACCCCGCCGGCCAGCTCTTGGTCGAAGGACGCCGCGATCTTCGGGTGAGCCGGCGTCGCCAGGTCGAGGATGACCACGCCGTTCCCGCGGGTCGACGCACCCTCGCGCGAGAGCACTCCGTACCGGCCGTCCGGCGAGACGGTGACGTCGTTGATGAAGCGGGCGTCGATCTGGATGGAGTCGGTCTTGACGATCTGGTTCAGGTCGGTGATGTCGTAGACGAACGCCCACCCGTCGCTGCCCCAGGTGCCCACCAGGCAGTAGTCCCGCCCGTCTTTCCCGGTCCACGGCCAGAGGTCGGCGGTGTGCGAGTTCAGAATGGGTCCGCGGCTGGTGACTTTGACGCGCTGGATCAGGTCGCGCGGCTTCACTTCGATCGCCTGGCGCGCGTGGACCGCGCCTACCTGGGCCAGGAGCGTAAACCGGCCGGGGTCGTTCGCCACGAACCGGCCGTCGTCGATGATGCCGGCGCCGCCGCGGGGGGCGGCACCGCTGAGGTCGTTGCCGAGCGTGTCGTCAGGGATGTAGGTGTAGCTCCAGGTGATCGGCGCGTTCGGCACCGGCTGGCCGTCGGCGCGCTTCGCCGTGCCGACGAGGTGGATCACGTCGCCTGTCCGAATCGGCCCATCCGAGATCGCGAGCTCGAGGCTGGTAACAGGGTTTGGGACGACGGCGTACTGCCGCGCCGCTTTCAAACCGTTGGCTTCGACGGTGAGGGTGACGGTCCCAGCCTTGCGGCCGGTGAGATTGCCGAACCGATCGACTGCCGCGATGGACGGGTCGGAGCTGCGCCAGGTGACGCCGGTGAGTGGCTGGCGCGTGAGGGTACTCAGGCGCTTGCCGTTGGCATCGAAGCCTTTCACCGTGTGCTCGATGGTCACGCCGGTGTACAGCGGCCCGGGCGCCGGATAAATCTCCAGCCGTCCTACAGACGCCGCTCCGATCGTCACCGGGATGTCGAGCATCACGGGGGCGGTGCCCGGCGCGGCGACCGCCATGGCCACTGCTTTGAAGGTGTCGGCCCGGAACGCCGTCGCTTGGCCGTCGGCGAACCCGATCGAGCGCATCGGACCGGCGACCCGGACCGCCGCGCGGGGCAGGGCCTTCCCCGCCGCGTCGTACGCCGTCACCTTGAATGGTAGCGTTTGCCCGACCACCAATTTGAGCTCCGCCGGCTCGGCGACCAGCCGCGCGACGGATGCACCGCCGGCGGGTGTCGCGCCGTCCTGCACCGTCGCGGAAGCAGTGGATGCTATAAAGGCCACGAGCGCCGCCGCGGCGCGCGCCGCGCGCGCGGCGCGGGGGATCCCGACGAATGGTCGATGCATCGCGCGAGTCTCTCTCAAAGGGTAGGCGACAATGATGGCTGGCGTTCAGATCTCCGGCAAGGTCGCGGTGGGGGGGAGCCGTACCGTCGCGCTGGCGACGCTCGCCTCGCTCGTCATCCCCGCACCCGGCGCGGCCCAGCAGCCGGCCGGCGGATCCGGATCATCCACCCCTACGTACTGGGTCTATGTCGGTGCCGAATCCGCCGACATCATCCAGCGGGTCCGATTCGGCGGTGATAGCGTGGTCGTGGAAAAGACCATCCCGATCGGCGGTCGCCCCGCGGAGGTGGACGGGCCGCACGGCCTAGCCATCTCCCCGGACGGCCGGTATCTCTATGTGACGACCGCCCACGGCGAGCCCAACGGCAGGTTCTGGCGCTACGCGCTCGGTCCGGACACGCTGGTCGGCAACAGCTTCCTCGGCCGCTTCCCGGCGTCGATCGACGTCACGCCGGACGGCCTCTACACCATCTCCGCCAATTTCAATCTCTACGGCGGCATGACGCCCTCGTCGCTATCGGTGGTCTACACGCCGACCAGCACCGAAGTCGCACAGATCGCGACGTGCGTCATGCCGCACGGCAGCCGCATCACCCCCGACGGCCTGCGCCACTACTCGGCGTGCATGATGGACGACCAACTCGTCGAGGTCGACACCCGGGCCTTCGCGGTGTCGCGGCGCTTCTCGCTGGCGCGCGGTAAGGAAGGCCCGCTCGCCAGCGACAGCGGCGGACACGCGCACGGCGGGGCGGGGCACCAGACGGCGCCCGCCACCTGCTCGCCGACCTGGGCTCAGCCCTCGGCGGACGGGAAGAAGATCTTCGTCGCCTGCAACAAAGCGGACGAAATCGTCGAAGTCGACCGCGACCAGTGGGCGATCACCCGCCGCCTGAAGACCGGCCGCGGCCCCTACAATCTCGCGGTGACGCCGGATGGCAAGCTTCTCATCGCCACGCTCAAGCAGGGGGCGAAGGTCGAAATATTCGACCTCGCGTCGGGTAAGAGTCTGGCGCAGTTGCCGACGTCGACCACGGTCGCGCACGGCGTTGCCATGAGCCCCGATTCGCGCTACGCGTTCGTGACCAGCGAGGGGGTCGGCGCGGCGCCTGGCAAAGTCGACGTCTACGATCTTGAGACCCGGCTCGGCGTCGGGTCGGCGAACGTCGGACAACAGGCGAGCGGGATCGCCTTTTGGAAGACGGAGCCCGCCCGCTAGGCCGCGCAGCACGCCGGGGTGTGTACGGTCGGCAAGTTGACACATTCCGGTGCCAGCGCTAGCTTCAAACCCTCTAGAAGCGGGGACTTAGCCCCCACCCTCAGCCTGCCGGCCGCCGGCCGCAGTGTGATCGGGTCCAAGGCACGAGGTAACGGCCAGCGGCCGTCGGAATGCGCTCGAGAGAGCGGTCACCTCGCATCGCGGACGCCCGATCATTTTTGGGTGTCCGTTTTTCTATTTCCTGTCCTGGAGGTACGCCACTGTCCACGAACGATCGTGAGCGACGCGTCCGCGTCAACCGGCAGATACGGATCAGCCCCGTCCGCGTCATCGGCTCAGGAGGCGAGCAGTTGGGGGTCATGGCGGTTGATGAGGCATTGGCCGCCGCGCAGGAGCGGGGTCTTGATCTGGTGGAAGTCGCCCCCACGGCGCGCCCGCCGGTGGTCAAGATCATGGACTACGGGAAATACAAGTTCGAGGAAGCCAAGGCCGCCCGCGCGGCCAAGAAAAAACAGCACGTCATCCATTTGAAGGAAGTGAAGTTTCGTCCGGGGATCGACGACCACGACTTCGACTTCAAGACCCGCCACGCGCGGGAGTTCCTGGGCGACGGCAACAAGGTGAAGGTGACGATGATGTTCCGCGGCCGCCAGATGGCGCACCTGGAACTGGGGAAAGCGGTCCTGGACCGGGTCGCCGCCAACCTCGCCGACATCGGCAAGATCGAGGCGGAGGCGAAGCTGGAAGGCCGCAATATGACGATGGTACTCGCGCCCAAATAGGGCGGTGTGATACGCGCCGAGCAGGCGCCGGAGATGCGATGCCCAAGCAGAAGACGAAGCGCGCCGCGATGAAGCGGTTCACGCGGACGGGGTCGGGGAAGCTCAAGCGCTTCCACGCCAACCATAGTCACATCCTGACCAAGAAGACGCGTAAGCGGAAGAACCAGCTCAAGAAAGGCGATCTCGTGAGCAGCGCCGATTACCGCCGCGTCAACCGCCTGCTCCAGGCGTAAGGAGTTGCCATGCCTCGCGTGAAGAGTGGTGTCGCCCACCACGCCCGAAAAAAGAAAATCATGGCGGCGGCCAAAGGCGCCCGCGGCGCCAGGAGCAAGCTCTACAAGGCGGCCAAGGAGAACGTCGAGCGCGGGATGCGGTACGCCTACCGCGACCGCCGCAAGCGGAAGTCGGACTTTCGGGCGCTCTGGATCACCCGCATCAACGCCGCTGCCCGGCTCCATGGCCTGAGCTACAGCCGCCTTATGGCCGGCCTCAAGAAGGGCGGGGTCGAGATCAACCGAAAGATCCTGGCGGATCTCGCGGTGCGCGACATCGACGCGTTCGGTCGGATCGCAGAGGTCGCGAAGCAGCATCAGTGACCGCGCCCCCGGAGCTCGCCGGACTGGCGGAGCTCGCTGACCGCATCGAACGTCTCTCCTCGCTCGGTGCCGACGCCCTCGACGCCGAGGAGCATGCGCTCCTCGGCCGAAAGGGCGGCCTCCTAACCGCCCACCTCAGGACGCTCGCGACCCTCGCGGTGGAGCACCGGAAGGCGCACGGCGCCCGGGTCAACGCCCTCAAGGGGCGCGCCGAAGAGCTGATCCAGGCCCGAAGGCAGGCGCTCAAGGCCGAGGCCGATCTCGGCCGGCGCGAGGCGGTCGACCTCACTATGCCGGCGCGGCGCCGCTGGGTCGGCGCCGAGCACCCGGTCACCCGGGTCGTGGACGAGATCGTCGACATCTTCCGTGCACTCGGGTTCGCGATCGCCGTCGGCCCCGAGATCGAAACTGAGTGGTACAACTTCCTGGCGCTCAATTTCCCGGCCGACCACCCGGCCATGGACATGCACGACACCCTCTACGTCGACGCGCCGCCGGTCGACGAGGGCACGCCGGGCGGACGTCTGCTGCTGCGGACGCACACCTCGCCGGTGCAGATCCGCGTCTTTCAGGCGTCCGCGCCGCCGGTGCGGGTCGTGATCCCCGGCATGGTGTACCGCAGCGACGCCTTCGACGCGTCTCATTCGCCCGCGTTCTCCCAGATCGAGGGCCTCGCGGTGGACGAGGGGATTTCGTTCGTCGATCTCAAGGCGACCCTGATCCATTTCGCGCGGCGGTTCTTCTCGCCGACGACGAAGACGCGGTTTCGGCCGTCGTTCTTCCCGTTCACCGAGCCGTCGGCGGAAATGGACGTCGAGTGCCAACTCTGCCACGGCGGCGGCTGTCCGGCGTGCAAGGGGACCGGCTGGATGGAGATCCTCGGGTGTGGCATGGTGCACCCCGCCGTGCTCGAGCACGGCGGCGTCGATCCCGAGCGGTACACCGGGTGGGCGTTCGGCATGGGCCCCCACCGCATCGCGATGCTGCGGTACGGCATTCCCGACATCCGCCTCCTGCTCGAGGGCGACATGCGGTTCCTGGAGCAGTTCGCGTCCCGATGAACGTCTCGCTGCGCTGGCTCGAGGCGTTCCTGCGCCGGCCTCTCGACCCCGACGACGTGGTCCGCCGTCTGACCATGCTGGGCGCGCCGGTCGACGCCGTGGAAGCGCTCCACGCCGATCTCGGCGACATCCGCGTCGCCCTGGTCGAAGAGGTTCGGCCGCATCCCAACGCCGACCGCCTGCGGGTCTGTACCGTGAACGACGGCTCGCCGGAGCGCCGGAACGTGGTGTGCGGCGCGCCCAACGTCCGCGCCGGACACAAATATCCCTTCGCGCCGGTCGGCGCGACGGTCCCGCACGGCAAGGGCGGCGCGCCGATGACGATCGAGCGCGCCAAGCTGCGGGGCGAAGTGTCCGAGGGGATGCTCTGTTCTTCCCGCGAGCTCGGGCTCGGCCAGGACCATGAGGGCTTGCTCGAGCTCGACACCGACGCCGCCCCCGGAACCCCCCTGATCGACGCCGTACCGCTCGCCGATCATCGTCTGGTCATCGACGTCACCCCCAACCGTCCCGACCTCCTCGGCCACAAAGGCGTCGCGCGCGAACTTGCGGCCGCGTACGAGGTGCCGTTCCGGCTTCCGGCGCTGCCCGGTGCGCCGCGGCTCGACGTGCCGCCGGCCCGCCGCGGCACCACGGGTGGACGCGTCGCGGGCGTCGACGTCCAAGTCGACGACTCCGAGGGGTGCGGGCGGTTTCACGCGGCCGTGATCCGCGGCGTTCGCGTGGCGCCGTCGCCGCCGTGGCTCCGGCAACGCCTCGAGGCCGCCGGCGAGCGGTCGATCAACAACGTGGTCGACGCCACGAACTACGTCATGCTGGAGTTGAACCAGCCGATGCACGCGTACGACCTGCGCCGGTTGCGGAGCGGGCGTCTGATCGTCCGGCGTGCCGATGCCGGCGAGCGGTTGGTGACGTTGGATGGCATCGAACGCCCGTTGGACCCGGAGATGATCGCCATCGCCGACGGCGAGGGGGTCATCGGGCTCGCCGGAGTCATGGGCGGCGCGGGCAGCGAGATCGCCGCCGATACGCAGGATGTCCTGTTGGAGGCGGCGTACTGGGAGCCGGGCCGGATTCGCCGCGCGCGACGGGCGCTCGGCATGAGCACCGGCGCGAGCTACCGGTTCGAGCGGGGCATCGACCGCTGGGGCGGCGGCGACGCCATGCGGCGCTGCGTCGAGCTGATCCTCACGACCGCTGGCGGCGAGTTGGCGGAGGAGCCCCTCGACCTCTGGTCGACGCCGACGAACCCGCCGCGCATCTTCCTCCGCCCGGCGCGCGTGGCGCAGGTGCTCGGCGTCGAGTTGCCGGTCCCGCTGCTCGAACGCTATCTCGTCGCCATCGGCGCCACCGTGCTGTTCAAGCCGGATGACGCCCGGATCGCGGTCGACGTCCCCGGCTGGCGCCCCGACCTGGTGCGCGAGATTGACCTGGTCGAGGAAATCGCGCGGCTGCATGGATATGACAACTTCCCCGCCGAGCTCCGCCCGTTCCGGCCGGGGACCGTCGCCGACGCGCCGATCGAGGCGATCACGACCGCCGTGCGGCGCGGCCTCGTGGCCGAAGGGTTGTTCGAGGTCGCCACTCTCCCACTCGGCCCGGCGGACGGGGACGGCGGCGTCCGCCTGCTCAATCCGCTGGCGACGACGGATAGCTACCTGCGTCACCGGCTGCTCCCGGGACTGGTGCGGCTGGTGGAACGGAACTGGGCGAACCACGTCGCCGACGTCCGTCTCTTCGAGATCGGGACCGTGTTCCGGGCCGGCGCCCCCGGACGGCGCCCGCTGGAGGAGCGCTGGGTGGCCGGCGTGCTGACGGGCCGCCGCGCACCGGCCCACTGGTCCGACGCGCGGGTCGAGCCGTTCGACCTCTGGGATCTCAAAGGGTGTTTCGAGGCGGCGGTCGCTCTGGCGAATCCGGCCGCGCAGATACAAGTTCATGGGGCCGGATGGGCGGCGCGTGACATGGGCGGCCGGACCGTCGGCGAGGCCACGGCGCTCACCGCCGACGCGCCGCCCTGGGCAGCCCCGCTCTACGGTTTCGAGGTGATGCTCGATTCGACTACTCGACAACATCCGCGGTTCACCGCGTTGCCGTCGACCCCCACGGCCGCGCGGGTGCTCGCGCTCGTGATGCCGGCCGGCGTCACCGCGGCCGACGTTGAGCGGGTGCTCCGCCGGGTGGGCGGCGCGCTGCTGGAGCGCGTCGCTATCGAGAGCGACTACCGCGGGCTGGGGTTGCCGCCCGGGGCCAGGAGCGTGGCGTTTCGACTCTCGTTCCGCGCCGCGGATCGTACGCTGCGCGACGCGGAGGTCGACGACGTGGAGGCGCAAATGCTCGCCGCCCTGGCGGACGAGCTGGGCATCCGGCGGCGCGCCGCCGCCGGGGACGCGGTCGAGACGCTACCCGGAGGGTGAGCGTGGCCTATACCTATGAACGGCCCGATCTCAAGGCCATCGACAATCTGGAGCGGGTGCTCCGCTCGATCAGCGAAGAGCTCGCCGGCTGGCGCCGGCGGGCGCTGACCGCCGAGGCCGAGTTGCAGGAGGCGCAGGCGCACAGCGGCGTGCTCGCCGGTCCCGAGCTGAAGGAGGCCCGGCAGCGCGTGATCGCGCTCGAGACCGAGAACCAGGCCCTCCGGCAGCGCATCGAGTCGGCCAAGGAGCGGCTGCGCGTCCTCGGCGCGCGGCTCTCGTTTCTGGAGCAGCAAAGCGGAGGGACGGCGGCATGAGCGCCGCGAAGAACGCCGTCCGCGTGGTGATCGGCGGCGACGAGTTCACCGTCCGGTCGGAGCTGCCGCCCGAATACACCCGGGAGGTGGCTGCGTATCTCGACGCTGCGCTCAAGCGGGTGCGTGACTCGATGCCGCTGGTAGAAACCCACAAAGCCGCCGTGCTGGCGGCGCTCGCCATCACCGACGAGCTGTTCCAGGCGCGTCGCGGTGACCGAGCCATCGCCGACCGGGTGTCCGCGCTGGTCGCCGATCTATCCCGCCTGCTCCCGCCCGCCAAGCGGGGAAACCGGGCAACGGTCTAGGAGAGAGCAGCCGATGGTTCAATCGATCCTTCTGCCGCTCCTCGCGGGAGTGGCGGCGGGCCTCCTCGTAGCGCTCACGTTCATTGTCTTCTACACTCGAAGCCAGCGCCGCGCGGCGTCCGGCATTCTGGCACGCGCGCGCGACGAGGCCGACCGGGCGCGGGCCGAGGGCGCGCGCGAGGGGGAAGCGGCCAAAGCCGAGCTGTTGCTCGCGGGAAAAATGGAGACGCTGAAACTTCGCGAGGAGCTCGACCGCGAGATCCTGCGCCGCCGCGAAGAATGGGAGCGGCTCGAGCGCCGCGCGGAGGAGCGGGCCCGGGCTCAGGAGCGAAAACTCGAGGAAATCGACACCCGGGAGCGGGGGCTGGTCCACCGGGAGGAGTCGCTCAGCCAGCGGGACCTCGGCCTGCGCACCCGCGAGGGCGAGGCTGACCGCCTGGCCCAGGAGCAGCGGGTCAAGTTGGAGCGGATCGCCGGGCTCACGGCGGAGGACGCCCGGCGGGAGATCCTTCAGCGCGCCGAAGACGAGGCCCGGGGCCAGGCCGCGGCGCTGGTGCGCGACATCAAAGAACAGGCCAAGCGTTCCGCGGACCGCGAGGCGCGTCGCATCATCGCCTTGGCGGTGCAGCGGCTGGCGGCCGAGCACACCGCCGAAACCACGGTCGCGGCCGTCCCGCTGCCAAGCGACGAGATGAAAGGGCGCATCATCGGCCGCGAAGGGCGGAATATCCGCGCGTTCGAAACCGCCACCGGCGTCGACGTCATCATCGACGACACCCCCGACACCGTCATCATCTCCTGCTTCGACCCGATCCGCCGCGAAGTGGCCCGGCGCGCGCTCGAGGCGTTGATCCAAGACGGCCGCATCCACCCGGGGCGGATCGAAGAGGTGGTTGTCAAGGCGCGGCGCGACCTGGACGCGCAGCTCGTCGACCTCGGCGAGCAGGCCGCGTACGACACCGGCATCCACGGCCTGCACCCGGAGCTCGTCAAGCTGGTCGGCCGGATGAAATACCGGACGTCCTACGGGCAGAACATCTACGACCACTCCAAAGAGGTGGCGTGGCTCGCCGGCATGATGGCGGCGGAGCTGCACCTGGACGTCGCGCTGGCCAAGCGCGGCGGGCTGCTGCACGACGTAGGGAAGGTGCTGACCCACGACAACGAGGGCACCCACGTGGAACTCGGAGTCGAGGTCGCGCGGCGCTACGGGGAGAGCGGACCGGTCATCAACTGCATCCAGGCGCACCACGACGACGTACCGCATGAGTCGGTCGAATCGGTGCTGGTGCAGGCCGCCGACGCGATCAGCGGCGCTCGCCCGGGCGCCCGGCGCGAGGCCTTCGAAACCTACGTGAAGCGCCTGACCCGGCTCGAGGAAATTGCCAACGCCTTTCCCGGCGTCGAGAAGTCCAATGTGATCCAGGCCGGGCGCGAAGTGCGCGTGGTGGTGACGCCCGACCGGGTGGACGACAGCCAGGCGATGGCGCTTTCCGAGACCATCGCGCGCAAGATCGAAAACGAGCTCCAGTATCCGGGGCAGATCAAGGTCGTCGTGATCCGGGAGACCCGCGCCGTGGACTACGCCCGATGACGCCACGCCTCCTCGACGGCACGGCGCTCGCCAAAGCGATCCGCGCCGAGGTGGCCGTCGAAGTCGCCCGCTTGGCGCCGAGCGGACGTCGGCCCGGGCTCGCGGCCGTGCTGGTCGGCGAGGACCCGGCGAGTGCGGTCTATGTGCGCTCCAAGGGCAAGGCCTGCGAGGAAGCGGGCATGCATTCGATCGCCATCAGGCTGCCGGCGGCGACCTCGGAAGCGGAACTCCTCGATACCGTCGACCGCCTGAACCGCGACCCGCTGGTGCACGGGATCCTGGTGCAGCTGCCGTTGCCCAAGCACATGAACAGCGAGCGGGTGCTCCGGCGCATCGATCCCGCCAAGGACGTCGACGGCTTCCACCCGATGAACGTCGGCAAACTCGTCGTCGGCGACCCGACCGCGTTCAAGCCGGCGACGCCATACGGCGTGCAGCAGATGCTGATCCGCTCCGGCGTCGAGACCAGCGGCGCCCACGCGGTGATCGTCGGGCGCTCGAACATCGTGGGCCGGCCGCTGGCCAACCTGTTGAGTCAGGACGGGCCGGGAGGGAACGCGACGGTCACGATCTGTCATTCCCGCACCCGCGACCTCCCGGCGGTCGCCCGCACCGCGGACATTCTCGTCGCCGCGATCGGCAGGCCGGAGTTCATCACGGCCGAGATGGTGCGGCCCGGGGCCGTCGTCATCGACGTGGGGATCAACCGCGTCGACGATGCGTCGCAGGCCAAGGGGTACCGGCTCGTGGGCGACGTCGCCTACGCCGCCGTCGCCGAGGTGGCGTCCGCGATCACTCCGGTGCCGGGCGGGGTCGGTCCCATGACCATCGCCATGTTGCTCCGGAATACGCTCCAGGCGATGAAACAGTCGGCCGGTGACTGACGCCCTTTTCCGTCCCGCCGCGGCGCCCGCGCCGACCGACGAGGTCTGGACGGTCCAGGAACTCGTCAGTGCCGTCAAGCGGCTGGTGGAAGGCGAGTGCATGCCGACCTGGGTGCGGGGCGAGATCCTGCAATGCAAGGTCTGGTCGAGCGGGCACTGGTATTTCACGCTCCGTGATGCCGCGAGCCAGGTGCGCTGCTGCATGTGGCGGTTGCACGCCCTCCGGGCCGGGTCGCCTCCGGCCGACGGCACCGAAGTGTTCGTGCTCGGGAAGCCCGGGCTGTATGAGCAAAAAGGAGAGTTCCAGTTCGTCGTCTCCCGGCTGGTGCCGACGGCCGCCATCGGGCGGCAGCAGCAGGAGCTCGAGCGGGTGAAGGCGGCGTTGCACCGTGACGGCCTTTTCGACGCCGCGCGCAAGCGGCCGCTTCCCGAATTCCCCGAAGCGGTGGCCGTCGTGACCAGCCCGGACGGCGCCGCGCTGCACGACGTCGTTACCGTCGTCCGCCGGCGCTGGCCCTGCGCCCGATTGATCGTCTTCGGCGCCCGGGTGCAGGGAGACGGCGCCGCGGCGGAGTTGGTCCGGGCGCTCCGCCTAGTCAATCGTGTGCCCGGCCTCGATCTGTGCATTGTCGGGCGCGGGGGCGGCGGCCGCGAAGACCTGGCCGCTTTCAACGACGAAGCCGTCTGCCGGGCGCTGGCGGAGGTCCGGGTGCCCACCGTCTCCGCGGTCGGCCACGAGATCGACATCTCGCTGACCGACCTCGTCGCCGACGTTCGCGCCGCTACGCCGTCGGCCGCGGCCGAGCATGCGGTGCCGAGCGCGCCGGAAGTTCGGCGGCAGGTCGACGAAGTGTCGGCGCGACTTGCCAGTTGTATCGGGCGCCGGGCACGGCTAGTGGCGGAGCGGTTGGCGCGCACCGCCGACCGCTTGCAGATTGGTGTAGAAACCACTTTAAGTAGAGACAGTAATCGACTGCAGCAAATTAGCTTACAGTTAGACGCTTTAAGTCCACTTCAGATTCTCGGGCGGGGGTACGCTGTCGCGCTCGGTCCGGACGGACGGGCGCTCCGGCGGCGCGCCGAGTTCTTGCCGGGGGCGTCCTTCCGCCTGCGCGTCAGCGACGGCGAAGTCCCGGCGCGTGTGGAGGGGGCGTGAGCATCGCGGACGACCTCGGCCGGCTCGAGGAGATCGTGCGACAGCTCGAGGGCGACGACCTCGATCTGGATGCTGCACTCGCTCTGTTCGAAGAGGGCGTCGCCCGGCTCCGGGCGGCCCGGGAGCGGCTCGCCGCCGCGGAGCTCAAAGTACAGGCGGTCCTCGAGGAAGCCGGCGGCGAGATTCGGTTGGCCGATCTCGATGTCTGAGGCTGTTTCCGGCAGCGCATCGGACCTCCTGGCCGATGCGCGCCGGCGGGTGGACGCGCTGCTCGACGCCTGGGCCGCCCGGTTGGAAGCCGAGATCGGCGGCCGAGACGGCCAGGCGATCGGCTACGCGCTTCGCACGCCCGGGAAGCGGGTCCGGCCGGCGCTGGTCATCGCCGGCTACGAGGCCGCGGGCGGGACGCACCCCGCCATTGCCGGCGTGGCGACCGCGGTTGAGGTCGTCCACACTTATTCGCTGGTGCACGACGACCTGCCGTGCATGGACGACGACAGCTTCCGGCGCGGCAGGCCCACCACACACCGCGCGTTCGACGTCCCCACCGCCACCCGCACGGGTTTTCTCCTGGTCCCCGTCGCCGTCCGTGCCCTGGTGGAGGCGTCGGAGGCGCTGGCTCTCCCTGCCGACCTGCTCGGGACCATGGCCGGCGAATTGCTGCGGTCCGCCGGGGTCGGGGGCATGATCGGTGGCCAGTGGCGCGACTTGGACGCCGAGGGGCGCGCCCTCGGCCTCGAGGAGCTGACCGCGATCCACCGCGGCAAGACCGGCTGCCTGATCCGCGCCGCGTGCGTGCTCGGAGGGATAGCCGCGCGCGCCGCGCCCGCGCCGCTCGCCGCGCTCCGGGCATTCGGCGAAGACGCCGGCCTCGCCTTCCAGATCGCGGATGACGTCCTCGACGCCACCGCGTCGAGCGAGACGCTCGGCAAGACCGCCGGCCGCGACGCCGCGCTCGCCAAGTCGACCTACGTGGGCCTCCTCGGCGTAGACGCCGCCCGGCGCGAAGCGGCGCGGCTCGGCCAGTCTGCTCTGCGCCACCTGGACGCGGCCGGCCTCCGGTCGCCCGCGTTGGAAGCGCTGGCAGGATATATTGTGACGAGGAACTCCTGACGCCCTCATGACTTTGCTTGCCACGATCCACGGTCCCGCCGACCTCAAACGCCTCCGCCGCGACCAGCTCCCGGAGCTCGCCCGCGAAATCCGCGAGCGGATGATCGCGTGCTGCTCGGTCACCGGCGGCCACATCGGGGCGAGCCTCGGGGTGGTCGAACTGAGCATCGCGCTCTTGTATGAGTTCGAGTCGCCGGCCGACAAGATTGTGTGGGACGTCGGCCACCAGGCGTACGCCTGGAAGTTGCTGACCGGGCGCAACGATCTGTTCCCCACGCTGCGCCAGCGCGGCGGCATCTCGGGGTTCCTCCGCCGGAACGAAAGCGACCACGACCAGTTCGGTGCCGGACACGCCGGCACCGCCATGTCGGCCGCGCTCGGCATCGCCACTGCCCGCGATCTCCACGGCGACCGCTACAAGGTGGTCGCCGTGGTGGGCGACGGGGCGCTCACCTGCGGACTGTCGTACGAGGGAATGAACAACGCCGGCCATTCGGACCGCGACGTGATCCTCGTCGTGAACGACAACGGGATGTCGATCTCGCCCAACGTCGGCGCGATCAGCAAGACGCTCGGCCGCATCGTGGCCGACCCCCGCACCAACCGCCTGCGCGAGCTGGTGAAGGGCCTGACGTTCAAGCTTGGCGAGGTCTTCGGCGAGCGGGTCGTCGAATTCGCCCGGAACCTCGAAGAGAGCGTCAAGAACCTCTTCTCGGCCGGGATGCTGTTCGAGGAACTCGGCTTCCGGTACTTCGGCCCGATCGACGGCCACGACCTCCCGAAGCTCTGCGACACGCTGCGCTTCGTCCGCGGGATGACCGGCCCCCGCGTGGTGCACGTCATTACCGAGAAGGGCAAGGGCTTCCACTTCGCCGAGAACAATCGCGAGAAGTGGCACGGGCTGGCGGCGTACGACCCGGTGACGGGCGAGGCGCGCAAGAAGGCGAGCGGCCCGCCGACCTGGACCGAGGTGTTCGGGAACGGTCTCAGCGCGCTCGCCGACGAGCACGAGGAGCTCGTGGCGATCACCGCCGCTATGCCCTCGGGCACCGGCACCCACGTCTTCCAGGCGCGCCACCCGGACCGCTTTTTCGACGTCGGCATCGCCGAGGGGCACGCCGTGACGTTCGCGGCGGGGCTCGCGACGCAGGGGGTGCGCCCCGTCTGCGCGATCTACAGCACCTTCCTGCAACGCGCCTACGACAACATCATCCACGACGTCGCGGTGCAGAAGCTGCCGGTCGTCTTCTGTATGGACCGGGCGGGGCTGGTGGGCGAAGACGGGCAGACGCACATGGGACTCTACGACATCGCCTACATGCTCGCCGTGCCCGAGATGACGGTGACCGCGCCGAAAGACGGCGACGAGCTGATCGGGCTTCTGCGGACCGCCTTGGCGCACCCCGGGCCGTTCTGCACCCGGTACCCCCGCGACCGGGCGCCCGCCGCGCCCCGGCCGGCGGGCGAGGTGCCGGCGGTCCCGTACGGCACGTGGGAGCAACTGCGCCAAGGGCGCGACGTGGCCATCCTCGCGGTCGGCACCATGGTGTTGCCCGCTGTGGAGGCCGCCGATCTCCTGGCGCGCGAGGGCCTCCAGTGCGCGGTCATCAACTGCCGCTTCCTCAAGCCGCTCGACCTCGCCATGCTGGAACTGCTCGCCGCGCAGTGCCGCACCGTCGTGACCGTGGAAGAGGGCACCGTCGTGAACGGTTTCGGGGCCTACCTGGCGGAGACGCTCCAGACTACCCACCCCGAGGTGCGCGTCATCGCCCTCGGCGTGCCGGACCGCCTCATCGAGCAGGCGCCGCGCGCCGACCAGCTCGCGGCGTACGGCCTCACCGCCGCTGGCATCGCCCAGCGGATCACCGCGCTCCAGCACGAGGAAAGCCTCGAAGCGCGATGAGCACGGTAACCCGAACGCGATGCCGGATGCTATGCCGGATGCTATGCCGGATGCTATGAACATCGGCGTCGTCGGCAACCCCCGCTACGGCGATCTGAAGACGGTCCTGGCGCGCCTGGCGATCGAAGCGCCCTATCGCGGCATCACCCTCTTCAGCGAGCCGCGGCTCGAGCCGTTCTGGAACCGCGACGTCGCTCCGCTGGAGGACGCGCCCCTCGACGCGCTCCTCACCTTCGGCGGCGACGGGACGTTGCTCCGCGGCGCCCGCCTCCTCGGCGGGCGCGAGACGCCCATCCTGGGCGTGAACCTGGGCCGGGTCGGCTTCCTCACCACCGCCACGCGCGACACCCTCGACCCCGCGCTCGACGCGCTGGTCGCCGGCCGCTACATCACCGAGCGGCGCCAGGCGCTGGCGGCGGCGATCCTCGATCCCGAGGGACGCCCCCGGGCGAGCCAGATGGCCGTGAACGACGCTGCCATCCACAAGGGCGGCGTGGCGCGCGTCATCCGCGTCAACGTGTTTATCCATGGAGAAAACGTCGGCCCCTACAGTGCCGACGGCCTCATCGTCGCCACCCCGACCGGATCGACCGCCTACAGCCTGAGCGCCGGCGGCCCCATCGTGGTGCCCGGCGTCGAAGCGATGGTGGTCACTCCGATCTGCGCGCATACGCTCGCGGTCCGGCCGCTGGTCGTGCCCGCGAGCTATACGATCGTGGTCGAACCTATCGTCGGCTGGGCGGACGACTTGCTCGTTTCGTTTGACGGTCAGACCGGCACCACGCTCGCGCCCGGCGAATGCGTCGAGGTGCGGCGGGCCGAGGGCCGCGTCTGTCTCATTCGCCTCGGCGACGACGGCTTCTTCACCCGCATGCGCAAGAAGCTCGGCTGGGGAGACCTGTCGGACCGCGAGGTAGTGCGGTGATCGCGGAGCTTCGGGTCCGCGACCTGGCCACCATCGCCGACGTCACCTTGCAACTCGCCGCCGGCCTCAACGTGCTGACCGGGGAAACCGGGGCGGGGAAGTCGATGCTGGTCGACGCGCTCGCCTTGCTCCTCGGTGAGCGCGCGGCCAGCGGCAGCGTACGCCCGGGCGCGGCCAAGACCGTCGTCGAAGGCGCGTTCGAGGGCATCGACGCACCGACCCGGCGACGGATCGAGGAGCTAGGGCTCGACGTCGAGGACGGGCGGATCGTGGTGCGCCGCGAAGTCTCCGCCGAGGGGCGCTCGCGCGCCTGGGTGAACGGCAGTCCTACCACCGCGGCGGTCCTGGCCCAGCTCGGGGGGCTGCTGGTCGATTTGCACGGCCAGCACGAAACCCAATCGCTCCTCCGGGCCGATGCACAGCGCGACATTCTCGATGCCTTCGCGCACGCCGACGCCGAGCGCTCGGCGGTGGTGGAGGCGTACACCACGCTCGCGGCGCTGCGGCGCGACGAGGCGGCCTTGGCGGCCAAGCGCGACGAGGTGCGGCGGCGGGCCGACTACCTGCGCCACGTGGTACAGGAGATCGACGTGGCGCGGGTCCGGCCGGGCGAGGACGAAACATTGCACGTGGAAGCACGCCGGTTGAGCCAGGCGGAGGTGTTGGCCGAACATGCCGGCCGGATCGCCGCGGCGCTCGAAGGCGACGGCGGCAACGCGCTCGGCGCGCTCGCAGCGGCGGACCGCTCCCTTGCCGCGCTCGAACGCGTCGACCCTGCGGTCGCGGCGTGGCGGGAGTTGCTCGACGCTGCGTACGCCAATCTGACGGAATTGGCGCGGTCCGCCGCCGAATACGGGGATCGACTCCAGGAAGACCCTGCCCGCCTGGCCGAGATCGAGCGCCGGCGTGACGTGCTCTTCCGCTTGACGCAAAAGTACGGCGTCACACTGGAGGCGGTCCTCGCCACCAGGAGTGAGGCCGCGGGAGAGCTCGATCTGCTCGACACCGCGGACGTCGATCTCCAGGCACTGGCGGCCCGCCGCGCCGCCGCCGAGGCCGCGTTGCGGGCGGCTGCGGAAGCGCTCGGCGCCAAGCGCCGGGAGGCCGCGTCGCGACTCGCGCGTGCCGTCAACCGGCTCCTGCCGCAGCTCGGTCTCGACGGCGGCAAGCTGTCGGTGCTCTTCGAGCCGCTCCCGGAGGCCGGACCATACGGAGCCGAGTCGGTGTCGTTCAACGTCCGGCTCAACGTCGGCCTCGATGCGAGGCCGCTCGCGAAAGTCGCGTCGGGGGGCGAGCTTTCCCGCGTCATGCTGGCGCTCAAGGTCGTTCTGGCGAGGCACGACGCGATGGCCACGCTGGTGTTCGACGAGGTGGACCAGGGGATCGGCGGCGAGGTGGGCATGCAGGTCGGCGAGGCCCTCGGGACGGTGGCTGAGCGGCGGCAGGTGCTGGTCATCACCCATCTGCCGCAGATCGCCGCGCGCGCGGACCACCACCTTGTCGTCTCCAAGCAGCCGCGGGGCGGCGTCGCGACCAGCGATGTCGCCGTCATTCACGGTGAAGATCGCGTCACCGAAATCGCCCGCATGTTGGGCGATCCCGATGGCCAGGCCGCGCGGCGCCATGCGCAGGCGCTGCTGGCGCGCGCGCTCACCTGAACGCATGGAAGTATCGAACGCTGCGCCGGTGCTCGCTCGCGGTCGGCGAACACGACCTCCAGATGTTCCCGTGTTTCGGGTGACGCCGTCGCCTTGTCGGAGAGATGTGCGACGGTTCCGGCATTCTAAGCATCTCGAATATCGCCCTGTCTCTGATTTGTTTATCCCATTCAGTGGAGCTCGAGCATGAACCGTGGCCGCAGTCCTTCGCGGAGAATCCGTCGTGCGGCGGCAGCAATTTTTCTCTTACTCCTCACCGGGTCGGTTCAGGGCGCGGCCGCTCAGCGGCCGGCGGCGGGTCAGCGGCCGGCAGCGGCTCAACGGCCGGCGGCCGCCGCGCCGGCCCTGGT
>JADMIO011609040.1_pt1 | contig 58230 bp, 47 predicted proteins | sample 8958161 | NCBI WGS metagenome assembly JADMIO01 (sample SAMN16585339, study PRJNA669376) | soil metagenome | isolation source: Crop rotation soil | place: USA: Cullars Rotation, Alabama | collected 2011
GCCCGCCTGTAGAATAAATGTGTAATTCTGTGGGAACCGAGTGTGTATGTAAGGCAATATAAAAGAGCAAACTGCTGCTTCGCATGTTATCATTATCTGCAACAGTTATAAAAGTAGGTGGCGTTTCCTTCGTAACATGCAGATCGTGCGAGAAGTAACTGATCTTTTCGGCAGTGGGTGATTTTCCAAGAAGATTAAATGTGGAACCCTTATGACCGATTGCTGTGTCCATAGTGATCACCGGATAAACCAATATCATGAAATCCGGTCGTAAATTAATTCCTTCAGCATTTGGAATCAACGCAGGCTCATAACGTACTCCTGCAGATGCAGCAAGATGTCCGCCTGCAGAAAACCCCATGATTCCTATTTTGGAAGTATCAACTCCATACGCCGAAGCGTTTTGTCTTATTGTTTTTAAAGCCTGCTGCGCATCCTGCAACGGACCAATGGATCTGTCGCGCATTGTTTTATCACTTGGAAGACGGTATTTCAGAACAAAAGCAGCAATGCCTTTTGCGCGCAATGCCTTCGCAACATCATGACCCTCGCGGTTGATAACGAGGCTACCATATCCGCCGCCCGGGCAAATAATTACTGCTGCTTTTTTTGTATTTTTTTTGTTTGGAAGATAAATGCTCAGTGTTGGTCTTGACACTTTGAATGCTGCAACATCTTTACCCGCAGTGTACTCTTCATCTTCACCCGGAATGGAATTAGGAATAGTATCCGGATATAGCGGTATTGTTCGCTGCGCAACTGCGGATATATGAAAAACAATCAGAATGGTTAATATCTGAATGATCCTGTTCCAATAATTAGTGCAGAGAAATTTAAACACTGAGTATGGCAATTCGTTTATAGAAGAAATATGAAATTAGAACAACGACATGCACTAAAATGTCGCAGAATTAACCACATTTATCGCTATATGAACCTTGCCTCCGAAGCGATGAAAATTATTGAGTAAAAGAAGGAAGCCATGGTTTTGAGTTTCTGAAGAATTCCGGAGTAAGTGCATCAGCCCATATTTCAAATATAACCGGTACGTGTTACTTTTGTTTCACTTTAATAAACATAAAATAAAATCATGATACAGCACAGCGTAATATTCAAACTAAAATATCCGAATGACTCGGGCGAGATGAAATCGTTTATGCATGCTGCTGAAAAACTGGCTGCCATTCCAGGCGTGCAGCAATTTGAAATTCTCAAGCAGGTAAACGCGAAAAATTCTTTTGAATACGGAATTGCTATGGCGTTTGAATCGCATGATGCTTACCAGCACTATACTAACCATCCTGATCACCAACAATTTATTCAGGACTTCTGGATTCCAAATGTTGAGGAATTTCTGGAAATTGACTACGAACCTCTACATGCAGAATAAAATTACGGCTGCTTTATCAACTGCACTTCAGCATGTATTTTGATCTCATCCGCCACAACAACGCTGCCTGCTTCTGTAACAGCATTCCACATCAGGCCAAATTCCTTTCGGCTTATTCGTCCCGATACTGTAAAACCCGCTTTTGTCTGACCGTAAGGATCTACCACTGTTCCACCGTATTCAACATCAAGTGAAACAGGTTTTGAAACACCTCGTATAGTAAGGTTACCCTGCAGAGTCGCTTCATCGCCAAGCGCTTCATACCGGTTCGACGTAAATACTATTTCATTGTATTTTTCCGCATTGAAAAAATCTTCTGATTTTAAATGGGTATCCCGTTGCTCATTATTGGTATCGATGGAATGGATATCAGCTGTAAAACGAATATCTGTTGTGCTGGTGAAATCATCACTTTCAGTTGTCACTACCACCTCAAATTTTCTGAAGTAACCTGTAACCGTGGTTATCATCAGGTGCTTCACTTTGAACTGAATCTCTGAATGTGCGGGATCGCTCTTCCAAACTATAGACATAACCAAGTATTTAAAAATGAATAATGCAAATAACATCAAATAACATACCCTTACTTTTTAGATGTTACCAGCAGTTCACGCGCATCCACATTCAACGCATCTGCAACGCGAAATAAAGTTTCGATGGTAGGCTGCATCTGGTTGGTGCACCATTTGGAAACGGTATTCGGACTCATGTCCAGTTTTTCAGCCAGCCACATATTCGTTCTCCTCTGTTCGGCCAGCACGGCTTTGATCCTGTTGTAAATATTTTTGTTCATCACTAACTTTATTGTAAATATAAGTTGATTATTTATGTGATAAATGTACATTTGAATAAACTATTGCCGTGGGTAAGATAAAAGAACGTGCTAAAGGCAGAATAACATCAACCTCATCCCAAAAACCAGCATTAAAATGGCAAACGGGCGATTACGATAAACATTTAGAACACCGGTTTGCCCTCCCCTTTCAATTCCTGTTGCTTTGCAAACTGATGAATGTTACTCCCGTGCAAATACTGACCGACTTTATGGATAATCTTGCAGGCGGCACGTGGAAGAGAGAAGGTCGCGACAAAGCAAGAGAAAAACTGGTAGAATATTTTGTGGAGCATGGATATGGGCAAGAGATCTATTCAACGGAAGACATTCATTGTATTTTTAATGAAATGAATGCCATTGGCATGCTGTTTCCAAAAGATGCAGAGCAGGAACTTATTGAGCTCCACACGCAATGGCGCGAGCACTATCACGCGTACTGGTTCAAAAAATGGTACAAAAAATTTAACAGAGAACTATAAAAGCTATGCTATCACTCGTTCCTGTGTAACGAACAACTTTTGATAATCAGGCGTCAACATTATTCCCCACCCGGGTTCATTACTTAATATCCACTGACCGTTCCTGAATTCAAATGTCGGGATCATTATAGCATGATTCAAAAATCGGTCGTCTTCTACCATACTTAAGTTGGGCGTTACTTTTGATGCATGCAGGCACATGATAAATCCCATCTGACTGTTCCAGTTATGCGGAGCAATCTTTACATGAGGATATTTCATGGCTTTTTTTGCAAAGGTCAGGATGTTGCTGATACCATATGTGCGCATATCCGGCTGAATGAAGTTGTACACGCCATGGTCGAGGTATTTATCAAATCTTTTCAGATATCGCGGATCGTCATTGCCCATAAGCGTTTCACCTTCGGCGATCGGGATAAAAAAATTATCCTTCATCAGCTCTTCCCGCAGTTTAAGATACATTGGGGTATCGTCCGGGAAAAGCTCCTCCATCCAATACATGTCGTACGGTGCGCAGGATTTCATCAGCTTAACGGCCCATTCAAATTGATTCTGATAACCGTTGTTGGCATCGGTCATTAAATTAAAATTCCAACCTACTGCTTCACGAAGTGCAATGAATACATCGATATCGCGATTCACGCCGGCCTCTCCTTTCATCCACTTGGAGGTTCTGCCCAATTTCATTTTAATGCCACGGTACCCCTCGTTCTTTATCTTCCTTCCGACCTCCTGTATAATTTCTATTCCCTTATTATGAATAATATCTTCAAAATACAAGGCGCCGTCATATACGTCTATAGAATCCCTTACACTATTACCAAGCAGCTTCCATACCGGCAATTTTTTCTGCTTACCGATGGCATCCAGAATTGCTCCTTCGATCCACGCAAATTTGGTATCGAAAAAATAAGTCTGCATGGCGCTTGTTACACCTGTAATGCGATCACCTTCCCATGTGTAGAAGCTGAAAGGATCTTTTCCGACAAGGTCTTTCATTTTTGCTATCACCTCATCGTCAATTGCGGAATAACCAACCACAGATATTCCTTCTGTGCCATCTGCAAGTGTAAGCTTCACCAGCTCTTCACCGCTTCTTATTCCCTTTGGAGAAGTATCGTAAGCGTTCGGCCCTACAAAACGTGCAAAATTGCCCGTTACCTTCATCAGTGCAATGCTTTTGATAGCGGGGGCTTTATCTTTTGAAATATCGTTTTCGGAAATACGATTACCAGCAGCAAAACCTGCAGCAGGGATCGCGGGAATGGCTCCCGCAATTTTGACAAAATTTCTTCTGGATAGCATTGTACTCTGATATATTTTAAGATTATCGAAATTTTTTTTGCTACCAAATATACATGTTCAGTAATTAAAGCGACAAGCGTATTTTTAATACATGTAGGTATGGACAATGTAATTGTGAGCTCCGGATAGCGGCATGCCAGTAGAAAAGTACGTTATTAATTAACAAGCTCCGGAGGAGCTATTCTCAAATAATCAGGTGTTTTGCTAACTACTAACATGTGGATATTTCTTTCTGCCTTACATTTGAAAAATGGCTTTAAAAGTCTTCTTGTTTCCTACGCTGCTTATTATTTCTGTTAGCTTGATTGGATGCGGACCAACGAAAACCGATAAGGTACAACCCGATGGTGCTCAGCTTGCCAAACAATATTGCGGAACATGCCACAATGCACCCGCGCCAGGCCTCCTCGATAAAAAAACATGGCAGAACAGTGTGTTGCCCGACATGGGAAAACGACTCGGACTGGAAGTTTATGGGGGCAATTATGTATACGATCCTTACGATTCTTCAGCTATGATTTCATTTGCCAACTGGCTGCAAATAGTAGATTACTATACAAAGTCATCGCCTGATAAACTTTCGCCAGGTCAGAATCCGGATACAGTTGTAAGAGACTGGTCGATCTTCGAATTAAAAAAACCGTTAGCAATACGTGGATCTGTTGCAAAAACAATGATGGCAGCAATCGATACTGCAACAAAAAGCATTTACACCAGCAACGGAATTACCAATTACTTATATAAATGGAACCCAAACCTGCAGATCACAGATTCCGTTTTGCTTCCATCAGCAGCGGTATATGCGAACTTTTTCACTGATAGCAGAAATCGTCACCAGGTGGTAATTACCTGCATGGGCACTATGTTTCCCGAGGATGTTTCAAAGGGGCTGATACTTCAGTTTGATGCCAGCAAAAAATTAAATTTTAAACCGGATACTATTGCATCAAAACTTCCCAGGCCTGTTCAAATCACAGCAGCAGATCTTAACAAAGATGGATTAACGGATTGGATCGTTTCAGGCTTTGGACATGAATCCGGAGGCTTATACTGGTACGAACAATTAACCGATGAAAAATATAAACAGCATATTTTATTAAATATTCCAGGAGCAACTCAGTCGTACACCGGCGACTATAACAATGATGGTTTAACCGACATAATGGTTTTGTTCGCGCATGGCGATGAATCCATACGCATTTTCCTGAATAATGGATCGGGTGGATTCTCTGTAAAAAAAATATTAAGCTTTCCTCCTGTGTATGGTTCATCGAGTTTTCAACTTGCAGACATGAACAGTGATGGATTGCAGGATATATTATATACCTGCGGCGACAATGCAGACCTCTCTCATATATTAAAACCATATCACGGCCTCTATATTTATCTAAACAAAGGAAATTTTAAATATGAACAATCATATTTCTACCCGATAAATGGATGCACAAAAGGTTTCGCTGCAGACTTCGATAATGATGGCGATCTGGACATTGCCACCATCGCCTTATTCGCTGATTTTATAAATAAACCGGCAGAAAAATTTATTTATTTTAAACAAATCGCACGAATGCGTTTTACTCCGTATTCACCCCCGATTGAAAATATGGGGAGATGGATATGTATGGATGCAAAAGACTATGACGGTGATGGCGATATTGATGTTGTACTCGGTAATTTTCCGAGAGATTTCTTAAATGAAAAAAACTTTATTCCTACGTGGGATCAGCACCTACCTATAATTGTTCTTCGAAATAGCACGATCAATTAGTTGACAACAGGGAACTCGCTAATGCGCATGGTAGTGCATCCATATGGAACCAGAACAATATCTTTTGCAGGACTATCTCTCAAATAACCCAGGGTGCTGTACGGCAAAGGACCCGCATCACCGTTATACATTTTCCATGTAGGGATCAATTTACCTTTAGTTCTTATTTCTATAGGAGCATTAGCCAAATTCCAGGGATTACTATTATTTTCAATCTTCTTTTCAACGACCTCGAAACCAGTAGAAATATTTTTTAATGCAGTACTCCACAACCCATAGTTCCAGTCGCTTTTAGGTAACACTTCCCAATAATCTCCATATGCATCTTTATTATTCTTTACATATTTCCACGACTCCTCCACTTTCAACGCATACACCAATGGCCCCCGTTCTATTCCCACCGAATTATTGAACCACCTGCTGCTGCTCACCTTCATAGGAAGTTGCAGCTCCACAACATCATTATTTTTCCATTTACGACTTAATCGAATTACCTGGTTGCCCGTTGGCTCCAGCCACACTTCGCCGTTCACCTTAATTACAGCTTTTGTGCACCATGCAGGTATCCGCAGGTGTAGCGGAAAAATTAATTCGCTATTGCTTTTGTAAGTAAACTTTACCAGGTCGCCAAAAGGGTATGATGTTTCTTCAGTAAAATATACTTCTTTGCCGGTGGCAACTTTAGCCTTAACTTCTGAAGGCGCATACAACAATGCCGCCAACCCGTTATCTTCGGTTCCCTGCCACAAACTCTGAACGAACTTTGGCCAACCCTGGTGCATATTTGTTGTACAACAGGGATAACCTGTCAATACACCAAAACAAACATCCGTACCGCCGTGTGGTGTCATGAAGTTCCTTTCCCCCCTCGATAAACTCACTTGATTCGCCTGCTGATAGTACTGTCTTCCGCTGTAATCATCCATAACCTGCGCGGGTAATGCGTTATATGCGATCTTCTCAAGATGATCCATCATACTTACATCTCCTGTTATGCTCAGTATATTTTCAAGCGAATACATCATTTCAACAGCGGTACATAACTCAGAACCCTGTACTGGATCATTGCCTCTGGTAAATTCATCTGCTCCGAACATTCCCTGCACCTGACCCTGATATAAACGGATATCATTAAACGCTTTTTTTACTGCGTGCAGATATTTGTCGTCCGGCTGTTGCTGATAATAAATTACAGGGGCTTTGATACCCTGCGCGAGATTTACTCCGTGAAATTTATACGTGCCTGCAAGGTCTGCCGAATATAAAAAACTGCCGGTCCAGTCGTACGTTTGTTTATGAATCATTTTTGCCAGATCCAGTAAGAATGATTCACCGGTAATATTGTACAGCCAGTACACGATCAGCAGATTATCGGCTCCGCGCTGTTCGCCCCACCATGAATAAAAACCGAGCGGAGTCTGAGGAAGTGTTTTCAGCTGATACCTACTGTATTTCAGCATCAGGTCTATTACACGTTTGTCTTGGGTAGCATCATAATATTGTTGCAGCACCTTAAGCATTACCATCTTCGGCCACCAGTCACGCGCCAGCCCACGCTGTAATCCAGGTTCATCCTCGGGTTCTTTTTCAGCTGGAGGAGGACCAAAATAACCATCCGGTCGCTGATGATTTAACGACCACTCGATCCATGGTTTTACCTTGCTGATGAGTTGTGGATCATTGAGTATATATGCCAGGGGTACCAATCCATCCAGCCAATAGGGTCCGCGCTCCCATACGTCACCGTCGCCTCCAAGCCAGCCGTTACGACTACCCAGCACCGAAGGATATAGTTTATCCAATTCGCCACACATACCCTTTTTCATTGTTAATAATTGTTCATGCAACCACCCTTTCGGCTGTATAGCGCCAAGTGGCAAAGCGAGATATGGTTTTGCTTTAAGCGGTAAACGGTTTTGAACATAATTATTCACAGGCGACGTGGAATCTCCTGAAGCAACACATGTCACGATTCCATTGAACAGCAAAATAAATCCAACTAAATATGGTTTGATTCTTTTCATTATAAAAAAATAGGATTATTTAAGATATAGAATTATTCGGAATAACCCGAAAATACAATTGCATTTGCATTATCTATCTCGTCCTGGTTAATAGTATGTCCCATATTTTCGTAAACCTTTTCTACCACTGATGCATTCATGTTCTTTAAAATATTGGCGGTTGCGTACACTCGTTCTACCGGAACATGAGGATCCGGATTGCTGGTACCAATAAATATTGGGGTGCCTGCAAAATCGCCTGTGTAGTTCGACAAATAAATCTTATCTCCAATTAGTCCTCCTGTAAAAGCTGCAGCTCCTCCATATCTTGTGGCATTCCTTGAAATAAATTCCAGCAGGAGACAAGCGCCCTGAGAAAAACCCACGAAATAAATATTCCTGCTTTCTATTCCTTTACTGTTTGCATCCTTTATTAGATTACTTAACATCGTTAACGCAGATGAAAGCCATGGTTCGTTTTGCGAAGGCGGAGCAAGAAAAGAGAATGGATACCATGTATTATTTGTGGCCTGAGGCGCTATAAGCGTGTGATCCTTTACATGTAAAAACGGCGAGAGGGAAAGAATATCTTCCGCAGAAGCTCCGCGTCCATGAAGCATGATAACCACTTTATCCGCATCCCCGGTTTTCGGCCCGCGCACAATCGGAACATCCTTATGCATTATTGATAATTTTTCCAGTTGACCGTAACAGGTACCACACCCTTTTCAATCCTCTCTCTATATGGTTCGTATTGATCCGGAAGTTTCAATTGTTCACCGAGTGTTTCCTTATTTTCATCCAGTAAAAATCCTGGTCCGGCAGTGGCTACTTCAAACAATACACCACCCGGTTCGCGGAAATAAATCGATGTAAAATATGTGCGGTCCAGCACAGGTGTAGGGTTAAGCATTCGCTGAGATATTTTTTTTCGCACTGCATCCTGAGTGGCATCATCCGGGGTGCTGAATGCGATATGATGCACGGTACCGCCTCCTCCAAGTCCACGCAGACTGTCAGGCGAACAGAGCAGATCTATGTAATTACCCGAACTGTCGGTTGCTGCATACCGGAAACGATTGCCTTTTTCAGCAATCAATATATGATCCATCTGCTCTGTAAGCAAACCTGCGGTGCGCTCATAACCTTCGAGCCATATTTCCGCGCTGTAAAAACCTTTAATGGACTTTTCTATTGGTATATGCCCGTAAGTAAATCCGGATCGTTGATCGCTTTCATTGAACACAAGCTCAAGGCCTAAGCCGTCAGGGTCTTCAAAATATACGACGGTCTCCCTTTCAAATCTTTCTGACGGATCCTTATAATTCACACCGCATTTCTTTAATCTTTCCAACCAGTAATTCAACGAATCGTAAGAAACAGAAAAGGTGGTTGTATTCAACATTCCCTTTCCATGTCTTCCTCTTGTTAACCCCTGATAAGGAAAAAAGGTGAGTATGCTGCCGGGAGTTCCGGTTTCGTCGCCATAATAAAAATGATATACATCAGGCGCATCGAAATTGACAGTTTTTTTCACCAGTCGCACGCCCAGTATACCGCAATAAAAATCTATATTTTTCTGTGCATCGGAAGCGAGCGCTGTAATATGATGGATTCCGGTTATTAATTTATCCATATATCAAATGTAACAACATCAAATCAATATCTTCTTTGACATTTACTGCAGAAAAATGTCCTTCGTTTGGCGGTCCCAAAATTTTCAAGCCGCAGCCGCATACCATCACGCTTGCATATCTTTTTCTTATAGGCTTCCCAATGCGCAGCCAGCTTCCCAATTTTCCTCCATTCATAAAATTCAAAAGCATATTTCCTGATCTCTTTCAGCAACTCTGTTATTTTCGCCGCCGGAATATTTCCTGTTAAACTTTTTGGATGTATCCTCGTTCTGTACAACACCTCGCTTTTGATGATATTGCCAAGGCCAGGGAATATCTCCTGGTCCATCAGTGCATCTGCGATCAGGATGTCGCCAACGTTTTTGAGTTTGTTCCTCGGAACATTGATATCCCAGTCAGGACTCATAATATCGAGCGACCAGTCATACACCTCGTCGAGTGGCTCGTCAATTATACGCACCGCGGAAGTATAAATATTCAGCTGTTCACCCTTCGGAAATTTTAAGCACAACCTTGGTGTGAGATCTTTACTGCTGTTGATGAAGTATTTACCGAACATCAGAAAGTGGATCCTTATCGTAAAATCGTCGAAGCAAAATAACAGATGCTTGCCCCAGGTGGTCATCCGAACTATCTTTTTTCCCACCAGCCTTTTCATATCTATGCCGGCGTTTCCAGTTGCCGATAATATCTTTTTTCCTATAAACTGCTCCAGTTCTTCTTTAAAAATAACAATCGACGGGCCTTCGGGCATAAGAGTTAAATTTGCTGGTATGGCATCAAAATTTATACCCGCCTATTTAACAATCCAATCCTTAATTTTACAAATTATATATTGACTTATGCCCCAGGATAAAAACAGGCAGTTTCTCGATTTTGAAAAGCCCATCAGGGAACTTTTTGAAGACATAGAAAAATTGAGGCAGACTGCTGAAAAAAGTAAGGTAGACCTCAGCGATTCTATAAACAAGCTTGAACAGCAGGTTATAGAAAAGCGCCGGGAGATCACCTCAAAGCTTACACCCTGGCAAAAAGTACAGCTCAGCCGGCATCCGGATCGTCCTTACACTAAAAAATATATAGATAAGATCTTTACTGATTTTGTTGAGTTATTCGGCGACAGGAATGTTAAGGATGATAAGGCGATGGTAGGTGGGTTTGCGTCGCTCGACGGACAAACCGTTATGGTGGTAGGACAACAAAAGGGAAGCAACACCAAAATGCGTCAGTTACGCAATTTCGGAATGGCAAATCCTGAGGGTTACCGTAAGGCGCTTCGCCTTATGAAACTGGCTGAAAAATTCAACAAACCGATCATAACCCTTATAGACACCCCCGGTGCATATCCTGGCCTCGAGGCAGAAGAGCGTGGACAAGGTGAGGCCATTGCGCGCAATATCTATGAGATGATGAGACTGAAAGTACCCGTTATCTGTGTTATCATCGGAGAAGGTGCCTCAGGTGGAGCGCTGGGTATTGGCGTTGGCGATAAAGTATTTATGCTGGAAAATGCATGGTACACGGTGATATCTCCAGAAAACTGCAGCTCTATTCTTTGGCGGTCATGGGATCAGAAAGAAAAAGCTGCGGAGCAGTTGAAGCTTACTCCCGACAACATGTACAAATTTGGCTTAATAGATACCATCATTCCTGAACCTCTTGGCGGCGCACATTGGAATTACGATGAAGCGGCCGCCCTTCTAAAGCCGTATCTCATTAAGGCGATTGCAGAACTTCAGCAGATAGATCCGGATGAACGTATAGAGCAACGAATACAAAAGTTTGGAGTGATGGGATTTTGGGATGAAATGGAAATACCTCAGCAGGAACCGATACCGGAAACAAATAATCAGTCCATTTAATTACAAATACATTTCATGTCATTACGAGAAACGTTGAAAGGTACCGGAGTAGCATTGGTTACACCTTTCAATCAGGAACATTCGGTAGATTTTCCGGCACTGGAACGAGTAATTGACTCGGTGATCAGCGGCGGTGTTGAATACGTTGTTACACTTGGTACAACGGGCGAAACTCCTACTTTATCCAAAGAAGAAAAGATAGATATTATTCAGTTTACGTATGAAAAGGTAAAAAGCCGCGTGCCCGTTGTTGTAGGTATCGGCGGAAACAATACACAAGAACTTATCAGCGACCTGGAATCTTTTCCATTGGATGAGGCCGCTGCCGTTCTCAGTGCAAGTCCTTACTACAGCAAACCATCGCAGGAAGGAATTTTCCAGCACTATAAAGCGCTTGCAAGTGCTTCAACAAAACCGATCCTGTTATATAATGTTCCGGGAAGAACTGGCAGGAACATGACAGCTTACACAACTATTCGCCTCGCCAATGAAGTAGAAAATATAGCAGGCACCAAAGAAGCAAGTGGTGATATGGCACAATGCATGGAAATTCTGAGAGACCGTCCTGAAAATTTTTTAGTAGTGAGTGGTGATGATGCACTTGCTCTTCCGCAAATAGCTTGTGGTATGGATGGCGTTATCAGCGTTGCGGCAAATTGCTTTGCAAAACAATTTGCAAGCGTAGTAAGGTATTGCCTGAAAGGCGACTTTGCCGCTGCAAAAAAGATCAATGATACGCTTATAGAAGCATATGATATTTTGTTCATTGAAAATAATCCTGCGGGAGTGAAAGCATTTTTAGCAGAACAGGGTTTGATAAGTAATTATCTGCGCTTGCCATTGGTGCCTTTAAGCAAAGAAGTATACCGAAGAGTGAAAGAATTTACACCCAGTATGTCACGCCTTCAAGTGCAAGATCTGTAGCAGGAAATATTTCTCTCGCTTCCTGTTCAAAAATATCCAGCTTGTCGTACTTCGAACTAAAATGACCGATAAGTAATCTTTTCACATTGGCCTGTTTCGCGATCATGGCTGCCTCATGCGTGGTCGCATGAAATCTCGCAGCTGCGCGCTCTGAAAGGTCTTTAAGATAAGTGGTTTCGTGATAAAGGATGTCTACTCCCTTTACTCTTTCCACGAGCTCCGTATGATACTGATTGTCCGCACAGAAAGCATATGATTTGGGCTTGGGCGCAGCTTCGGTAACCAGTGCATTTTTGATGACTTTACCCTGAGCCGTAATAAAATCGTCACCCGCTTTAAGTCTGTCGAAAAACACTGCCGGCACATTATGTATCCTTGCTTTTTCAATATTCAGTTTGCGGGGTGCTTTTACCTGTTCGAATTTGAATCCCCAACAAGGAACGCGGTGTCTGGTAGAAAAACTGGTCACTTTGAATTTGTCGGTCTTTACGAGCTCTCCTTCTCCGTGCAGGGCGTAAAAATGCAGTGTGAATGGAAGTGATGAGCAGGCAGCCTTAAATTGCAGTTCGAGAATTTCTTTTAACGGAGCAGGAGCAAATAAATGGAGATCGCTTTCGCGGTTCAGCAATCCCATGGTATGAATAAAACCCGGCAATCCAAAGTAATGATCGCCATGTAAATGAGATATAAAGATATAATTGATCCTGCCCCAGCGGATCTTATATTTCGATAGCTGCGTCTGAGTTCCTTCACCGCAATCCACTAAAAAAAGCTGATCATCCAACGTAATCACTTGTGAGGTAGGATGCCTGTCGAACGCGGGCAACGCAGAATTGTTTCCAAGGATAGTAACACCCAGCATGATTAAAGTTAAAAGTTTAAAACTTAAAACTTAAAAGTAAAACCGGTAAAGATTTGAAAAGAGCCGTAAACCTGTATTTTGAGTTGTTACTTCTAACTTTTAACCTATTTATAGATAGCTAATTCAGTAGTTCCATCGCTGCTTTTAAAAGCCCTGTACATTCCGGCGCTATTAAAGACCATGGCCGGAACGCCGTCTTTGTCTACTCCTATCATTCCTCCTTCACCTCCTATTCCCACGAGTTTTTTATTCACCACTTCATCGCATGCCTGCTGCAATGAATAGCCCTTGTATTCTATAAGGCAGCTTACATCATGTGCTGCAACGGCCCGCAAGAACATTTCACCGTGACCAGTACACGAAATTCCGCAGGTTTTATTATTGGCATAGGTGCCCGCTCCGATAACCGGACTGTCACCTATCCTTCCGAATTTTTTATTTGTCATGCCTCCCGTGCTGGTTGCTGCTGCAATATTTCCAGCTTGATCGCAGGCAACAGCCCCAACAGTCCCGAATTTTTTATCTTTCATTAATTCTTCGAGCTGTTGGTTGGTGTGATCCAGCGAATAATTATCAGAATCCCTGATCGACTTCCATTGATCGTACCGGAACTGTGAGAAGAAATATTCATCGGGCTCCAGTTTGATACCCTGCCTTATTGCAAAGTCTCCCGCTCCTTTTCCACTTAAAAAAACATGGTTGCTGTTGCGCATGACCTCTGCAGCCAGCTCAATGGGATTTCGAACATTGCGTACGCCGGTTATAGCCCCGGCCGCAAGGGTGGCCCCATCCATTATGGCCGCATCCATTTCCTGCACTCCTTTTTTAGTGAATACAGAACCGCGTGCCGCATTAAATAAAATATTGTCTTCCAATATTACCAGTGCCGCTTTTATTGCATTCACTGCAGACCCCCCCTGTTCCAAAACGCCGTAACCCGCCCGAATGCTGTCTTCCAGACCAGCAAAGTATGCATGCTCCAGTTCGGGCGTCATGTCGGGTTTCAGAATGGTACCGGCACCACCATGTATAACAATTGTATAACGGCGCATTTCAAATTCAGGCTTTGATCAGTCCGAAATTAGATAAATTATCTTCGCACATTTTCCAATTATTTTTACCATACCTTAAACAGGGTCTAACGCATTCGCCCAAACGTTGAAAGTTTATGGGAGGAAACCTTACAACAACATTTTACATTCTTCCAGCAAGCGCTGTTTATTAATGGCGACAGTTCCCACATCTTCACAAACAAGCCCTCCGGCGATATTGGCTACTTCAGCCATAAGATCAACATTACCTGTCGCGGCATACAACAAAGATGCCACTGCAATTACGGTATCGCCGGCGCCCGACACATCAGCAATATTTCTTACATGCGAAGGAACGATCCTGCTTGCATTTTCCTTTTGATAAAACACTCCTTTTTCGGAGAGCGTAATAAATGATATGGTGTGATGTAATTTTTTGTGCAGCTGTTCGTGTATATGTTTTAATATTTCAGGATTGATATCATCCACCAACAGGTTCAACCCTTCTTTCACCTCCTTCATATTCGGTTTGAAAATATCTACGCCCTTGTAAGCGAGAAAATTTTTCCGCTTCGGATCCACCGTGGTGAGCACACCGTATTGTTTACAAAGTGCAATCACTTCATCGATCACTTTCTCTGTAAGCACGCCTTTGTTATAATCCTCCAGTATTAAAGCTGAAGGTTTTTCTGAAACAATATATTGCTCCACTTTTTTAAGAAGCAACTGTTCATCTTCCGCACTCAGATCTGAAGTGATCTCAGAGTCCAACCGCATCATCTGCTGATTTCGGCTGATAATACGCGACTTACTTGTTGTTACCCTCGAAGCATTTTCAATCAAATAAGAAGTGCCGATGTGGTTATCTTCAAAAAGTTTAGTGAGTGCCTTTCCTTCGGAATCTTTCCCTATCACAGACAATATTGAAACCTTTGCACCAAGGCAGCAAAGATTAAGCGCTACATTGCCTGCACCGCCGATACGATATTCTTTATGATCAAGTGCAACAACAGGTACGGGCGCTTCAGGTGATATTCTCTCCACATGGCCCCACCAGTAAGTATCCAGCATCACATCTCCCAGCACTCCTATTTTAATGCCACTGAATCCATCAAATAGTTTTTCAAAATCAACTGCAGACATACTCTTTACTCATTAGTTTTATCCTTCACAGCTACTACAAGGTAATAGAGTGGAATACCAATTAATGTAATGATCAGCCCCGGCCAGGTGAACTGTGGTTTATAAATTATCAACAATGTACAAAAGGTGATGCCCATCAATATATAAATAACCGGCAACACAGGATAGCCGAATGCTTTGTATGGTCTTTCGACATCCGGCCGTTTTTTGCGCAAAATGAAAATCCCTGCAATCGTTAGCACATAAAAGATCACCACTACAAACGAAACCATATCCAAAAGGTCGCCATACCGGCCGCTTAAACAAAGTGCGCAAGCCATCGCACATTGAATCCACAGCGCCCATTCCGGAACAACATTTTTATTCAGCTTTCCGGCCTGCCTGAAAAATAACTTATCATTCGCCATTGTATAATACACTCGTGCGCCCGCAAGTATCAAACCATTATTACATCCAAAAGTAGAAACCATTATCATCGCAGCGATAATTACCGTGCCACTACTGCCAAATATTGCCTGTGAAGCGCTTAATGCCACCCTGTTATCCTGTGCGAAAGCAAGTTCATGCAACGGAACGGTGGCCAGGTACACTACATTAGTAAGAATATAAATGACCGTTACTATCATGGTGCCCAAAAAAAGACTTAACCCTATATTTCTTTTAGGGTTTTTTATTTCTCCGGCTATGAACGTTACATTGTTCCATGCGTCGCTGCTAAATATACTTCCAACCATTGCACTGGCCATTGCACCGAATGCCATACCGGTCAGCAAAGGCTTAATGTCGATTCCTCCGTTAGCGTTTTTCACAAGATTCTGGACTACCCATGGGTTCTGCCAGTTAGCTTCCCACACATCCCAGTTAAACGCAATAAATCCCGCTATAATTAATCCAAAAAGAGATAAAAGTTTGGTAGATGTAAAAATCGTTTGAATGATTTTTCCGGCCTGAATACCTTTCGTATTGACATACGTTAAAAATACGATCAGCACGATCGCAACTAACTGTGCATAGTGGATATTTAATCCCAGTACATTAAAAGTATTTACATCTTCCCACGCAAGCGAAGGAAAGAAATAGCCGGCGAACTTTGCAAATCCAACGGCAACAGCAGCAATGGTACCTGTTTGAATCACAGCAAAAAAACTCCAGCCATATAAAAAACCGATCAGCGGATTGTATGCTTCTTTAAGATATACATACTGGCCTCCGGCTTTCGGATACATTCCGCTTAATTCTCCATAGCTTATCGCCGCCATCAATGTCATAAGCCCGGTGATCAGCCAGGCAGCAAGAAGCCAACCTGCGCTGCCAAGATCTTTAAGCATGTCCGCGCTCACAATAAAAATACCGGATCCAATCATGGAACCGGCAACGATCATTGTAGCATCAAATAATCCTAATGTGGGTTTGAACGAGGTTTGTTTATCCATAAGTATATTTTAAGAGGCAGACACCATCTACTTCTTCTCTTTCTTATACTCACTGTTCAGCCCCTGAATTACATCATTGGTTATATCGTAAACCGAATCCCGGTAATACAGCATGAAGCCGGGTTCGTATGAAAGAATAAATGCGTAGCCTTTCTGTTTGTTGTACTCTTTAAGATAGCTCTCAATTCGGGCGCGCACATCCGTCATCACATCCATCTGGTGCTTCTTCAGATCCTGCTCAAGCGACATCTGGCGCTGCTGGTACTTTTGCTGCATCTGCGCATACTCACGCTGGGCAGCTTCTCCCTCTGTCTGCGTCATGGTAGGACCTTTCTCCTGCAACTCCTTCAATCGTTTCTGGTAAGACTCCTGTAACGAATTCAACTGTGCTGTAACACTGGCTTCCTTGGCTTTTATCTGACCGGAAACGTCTTTGAAATATTCATACTTCTCCTGTAAAGAGTCTATGTCGAAGTAGGCTATTTTAAAATCACCGGGCTGCTTTGCTGCATTATTTGTCAACGGCCTGTCGGAGGTCTTTGCGGGAGAAAAGTGAAGATAAAAAAGCACTCCCACTCCAATCAATGCCAGAATACTTAAATAAGTAGAAATATTCTTCATGGTAAAAAAAAGTAGGAAGTGTTCGCTTCCTACTTGTAAGATAAATATTAAATCGTTAAGATATTACTATTCTTCCTCATCGAAACTCATCGCTTCGCGGGTCGTTTGCAATAATTCGTATTCTTCCTTGCTTCCTACGATCATGTTGTCAAACTCTCTCAGTCCTGTACCGGCTGGTATCGGATGTCCTGTGATAACATTCTCCTTCAGGCCAAGCATATCATCTGTTTTACCCTGTATTGCGGCAGACGATAATACTTTGGTAGTTTCCTGGAACGAAGCAGCAGATATCCAGCTTTGCGTACCCAGCGAAGCCTTGGTGATACCCAGCAACACCGGATGTGATGTTGCAGAATTAGCGTCGCGGAACTCAACCAGTTTCCTGTCTGAACGGCGCAATATCGAATTCTCTTCACGAATTTCACGAAGACTAACGATCTGTCCTGCTTTCAGCTTGGTGCTTTCTCCTGCTTCAGTAATAACCTTCTTATCATATATCCAGTCATTCTCTTCATTAAAGTCAAACCTGTCTTCCAGATCTTCTTCAAGGAACCTTGTATCTCCCGGATCAACGATCTCAACTTTTTTCATCATCTGCCTAACGATCACTTCAATGTGTTTGTCGTTGATCTTCACACCCTGCAAACGATATACTTCCTGAATTTCATTTACCACATATTCCTGAACAGCGAACGGTCCCTTGATAGCCAGAATATCACCCGGAGCAACCTGCCCATCGCTTAACGGCGCACCTGCTTTAATGAAGTCACCATCCTGAACAAGTATCTGTCTGGTAAGTGGAACAAGATATTTCTTCACCACACCATCTTTTGCTTCCACCACGATCTCACGGTTACCGCGTTTGATAGCGCCGAAGGATACCACACCATCAATTTCACAAACTATCGCAGGGTTACCCGGATTTCTTGCTTCGAACAATTCAGTTACTCGTGGAAGACCTCCCGTGATATCACGCTGCATACGCAGTGTGCGTGGGATCTTCACCAATACCTGTCCTGCCTTTACATCTTCTGCTTCTTCTACTACTATATGCGATCCTACAGGAAGGTTGTATGTTTTTACATCCTTTCCTTCTACAAGAAGTGTAGGGATCTTTGTTTTGTCTTTTGTTTCAATAACCACTTTCTCACGGTGTCCTGTCTGCTCATCGGCTTCTTCTCTGTATGTAACGCCTTCGATAACATTTTCAAACTTGATCTGACCTGCTATCTCCGCTACAATTACATTATTGAATGGATCCCATGTGCAGATGATCTCTCCCTTCTTCACTTCCTGGCCATCTTTCACCATCAATGTAGAACCATAAGGAACGTTATTGGTGATCAGCAAACGGTCATTCTTAACATCGATGATCCTTACTTCTCCTGTACGCCCGATTACCACCTGTACCTTATCGCCTTCATTGTTTTCAGCAGTTACCGTACGTAATCCATCAAACTGAATGGTTCCGTCGAATTTTGCAAACAAAGAAGACTCAACAGAAGCGGAACCCGCAACACCACCCACGTGGAATGTACGAAGCGTCAGCTGCGTACCTGGCTCACCGATACTTTGCGCAGCAATGATGCCCACGGCATCGCCTCTCTGTGCAAGGTTTCCGGTAGCAAGGTTCTTACCATAACATTTCACACACACACCTCTCTTGCTTTCGCAGGTTAGCACAGATCTTATTTCAACAGTTTCAATTCCTGCTTCTTCTATTGATTTGGCAATATCATCAGTGATCTCACTTCCTGCTTCGATGATCAGATCATCGGATGTAGGAGTGTAAATATTATGCAATGATGTTCTTCCCACGATACGATCCAGCAACGGTTCTACTACCTCTTCATTATCCTTCAACGCATTGATAGCGATACCACGCAACGTTCCGCAATCTTCTTCAGTGATCACCACATCCTGCGCAACGTCAACAAGACGACGTGTGAGGTAACCCGCATCCGCCGTTTTAAGGGCAGTATCAGCAAGACCTTTACGTGCACCGTGCGTAGAGATAAAGTAATCCAATACATTCAATCCGCCTTTGAAGTTGGAAAGAATCGGATTTTCGATGATCTCACTTCCGGATGATCCGCTCTTTCTCGGTTTTGCCATCAATCCTCTTATACCGCACAACTGCTTGATCTGTTGTTTGGAACCACGCGCTCCTGAATCAAGCATCATGTACACGGAGTTGAATCCCTGCTTATCTGCAGCCAACTCGCGTATAAGCGTCTCCGTTATACGGGTATCCACCCTCGACCAGATATCCACTATCTGGTTATATCTTTCATTGTTCGTGATCAGCCCCATGTTGTAGTTGTCCCAAACTTCATCCACCTCGCCCTTGGCATTGTCAAGAACTTCTTCTTTAATAGAAGGGATAATAAGGTCGTTGATGTTGAATGACAATCCACCCTGGAACGCTGTTCTGAATCCAAGCTGTTTAATATCATCAAGAAACTTCGCTGTTTTAGGAACGTTGGTAATATTGATGATATCACCAATGATCTCCCTTAAGTTCTTTTTCGTAAGAAGGGCATTGATATAACCCACTTCTTTAGGAACCGACTGGTTGAATATTACTCGTCCGACAGTTGTTTCAATTAATTTATTTTTAATAGCGCCGTCATTCGCTCTCACATTTGCTTTCACCTTTATCCATGCATGCAGGTCCACGCGTCCTTCGTTGTACGCAATGATCACTTCTTCTGCGGAATAAAAATGTTTTCCTTCACCACGCACTACTTCAGTGCCCATGGTCTTTTTGCCCTTGGTAATGTAGTACAGTCCCAATACCATGTCCTGTGAAGGCAGGGTAATAGGCGTACCATTCTGCGGGTTGAGAATGTTGTGAGATGCAAGCATCAGCAACTGGGCTTCCAGTACTGCAGCGTTGCTCAAAGGAACGTGCACCGCCATCTGATCACCATCGAAATCCGCGTTAAACGCAGCACACACCAATGGGTGTAACTGTATCGCCTTACCTTCTATCAGCTTCGGCTGAAATGCCTGGATAGACAAACGGTGAAGCGTCGGGGCTCTGTTCAGCATGATCGGATGCCCCTTCAATATATTTTCAAGAATATCCCAAACGATAGCTTCTTTCTTATCTACTAATTTTCTTGCGCTCTTAACCGTTTTCACAATGCCTCTTTCGATAAGCTTGCGGATGATAAATGGCTTGAACAATTCGGCAGCCATGTCTTTAGGAAGTCCGCACTCATGTAATTTCAATTCCGGACCTACAACGATAACTGAACGACCTGAATAGTCAACTCGTTTACCTAACAGGTTCTGACGGAAACGACCTTGCTTACCTTTAAGCACGTCTGATAATGATTTCAGTGCACGTCCGCCTTCCGCTTTAACGGCGTTTGATTTCCTGGAGTTATCGAACAGTGAATCCACAGCTTCCTGCAGCATACGCTTTTCATTACGCAGGATCACTTCCGGTGCTTTGATCTCCAACAACCTTTTCAAACGGTTGTTACGAATGATCACCCTGCGATACAGATCGTTAAGATCGGATGATGCAAAGCGACCGCCATCAAGCGGCACTAACGGACGAAGCTCTGGGGGAATTACCGGAACATATTGCATAACCATCCATTCCGGACGATTGGTGATCCTTGTATTCGCTTCGCGGAACGATTCCACGATGCTCAAGCGCTTCAGCGCATCGGCCTTACGTTGCTGCGATGTTTCTGTAGCAGCAGCATTGCGCAGGTCGAATGACAACTGGTCGAGGTCGATCCTTGCAAGCAGATCATGAACAGATTCAGCGCCCATTTTGGCAATGAACTTCTGTGCATCATCATCAGGCAGATACTGATTATCTTTTGGAAGATTTTCCAGTATTTCAAGATATTCTTCTTCAGTTAACAGATCACCTCTTTTCAGATTTTTATCTTCACGGATACCTGGCTGTATCACCACATATCTTTCGTAATAAACGATGCTCTCCATTTTTTTGGAGCTCATTCCCAACAGGTAACCGATCTTGTTTGGCAGACTCTTAAAGTACCAGATATGTACGATGGGAACTACCAGTTTGATATGCCCCATGCGCTCACGGCGTACTTTCTTTTCGGTTACTTCAACACCGCAACGGTCACACACGATACCCTTGTAACGGATACGTTTGTATTTTCCGCAGGCACATTCGTAATCCTTAACGGGGCCGAATATGCGTTCGCAAAACAAGCCATCTCTTTCAGGTTTGTATGTACGGTAGTTGATTGTTTCAGGTTTCAACACCTCTCCATAACTGCGTTCGAGTATAGAATCCGGCGATGCCAGTCCGATAGTTATTTTAGAAAATGTGGCTCTTGGACGGTTTTCCTTTTTGATTGCCATGTTGTATTTCTTGTTATTGTCGTTTTTAATAAAAGTGAAAACTCAAAACTTAAAACTTAAAAATCAGGAAACTTCCCACTTTTAAGTTTTAACTTTTAACTTTTAACTTAACTTATTCGAACTTCAGATCTAAACCAAGTCCTCTCAATTCATGAACCAATACATTGAATGATTCAGGTATGCCTGCTCTCGGAATATTATCTCCCTTAACGATCGCTTCGTAAGTCTTCGCGCGGCCGATAATATCATCAGACTTTAATGTCAGCAATTCCTGCAATATGTTCGATGCACCGTATGCTTCGAGCGCCCATACTTCCATTTCTCCAAAACGCTGTCCACCGAACTGCGCTTTACCACCGAGAGGCTGCTGAGTGATCAGACTGTATGGTCCGATACTTCTCGCATGCATCTTGTCATCCACCATATGGTGCAGCTTGATCATGTAGATCACACCAACCGTAGCTTTCTGGTGAAAACGTTCGCCGGTTTCGCCATCATGCAAATAAGTATGTCCGAATGTTGGCAACCCTGCTTTCTCAATATGCTCGGCAATTTCTTCTACTGTAGCTCCGTCAAAAATCGGCGTCGCAAATTTCACTCCCAACTTCAATCCTGCCCATCCCAGAACTGTTTCATATATCTGACCAAGGTTCATACGGCTAGGTACGCCCAATGGGTTCAGAACGATGTCAACAGGTGTTCCATCTTCCAGGAACGGCATGTCTTCTGCACGAACGATCTTCGCAACGATACCTTTATTTCCGTGACGACCCGCCATCTTATCTCCCACTTTCAATTTCCTTTTCACAGCGATGTACACCTTTGCAAGTTTCAATACACCTGCAGGAAGCTCATCACCAATAGAAATATTGAACTTTTCTCGCTTATAGCGGCCTAATTCTTCGTTGTATTTAATGTTGAAGTTGTGCAGCAGCGTATTGATCTGACTATCTATCTTATCATCACCTGTCCATCCGAGAGGATTTACGTTTTGATAATCGAGTGTAGACAGATTTTTTGCATTGAACCTTGCGCCTTTACCGATCTGCATCTCACCGAAGTTATTGGTAACGCCGGTAGAAGGTTTGTCTTTCAGTAAAGTCTGCAGTTTGTTCAGCAACAATTCCTTCAACTCTTCCACATTTCTTTCATGTATCTTTTCCAGTTTCTCGAGAGATGCTTTCTCACGGATCTTGGCATTCTTATCTTTCTTCGCGCGCTGGAAAAGTTTTTTACCGATCACCACACCTTCAACTCCATTAGGAGCTTTCAGTGAAGCATCTTTCGCATCGCCGGCTTTGTCACCGAAGATGGCGCGTAACAACTTTTCTTCCGGAGTAGGATCGCTTTCACCTTTAGGTGTGATCTTGCCGATCAAAATATCTCCTTCCTTGATGGCAGCACCTAAGCGGATGATACCATTTTCGTCAAGGTCCTTCGTCGCTTCTTCAGAAACGTTCGGGATATCCGGTGTCAGTTCTTCTTCACCCAATTTAGTATCGCGCACTTCCAGTTCGTATTCTGAAATATGAACGGATGTGAACCAGTCCTCGCTAACCACTTTTTCATTGATCACGATGGCATCTTCGAAGTTGTAACCCTTCCATGGCATGAACGCCACCTGAAGGTTTCTTCCAAGCGCCACTTCTCCGCGTTGTACTGCATATCCTTCTGTAAGAAAATCTCCTTTTTTAACGCGTTGTCCTTTTTTAACTGCAGGACTGTGATTAATGCATGTTTCCTGATTCGTCTTTATAAACTTCGTCAGATTGTATATCTGAAGATCGTCTTCGAAAGAAACCAGTCTGTCTGCTTCAGTACGATCGTAACGAACATGTATTTCTTTTCCATCAACATATTCTACTACACCGTCGCCATCTGAAAGGATCTGCACACGTGCATCACGGGCGGCTTTCGCTTCGAGACCTGTACCTACTATCGGTTGTTCAGGACGAAGCAGCGGCACCGCCTGACGTTGCATGTTTGATCCCATCAACGCACGGTTGGCATCATCATGCTCCAAAAATGGAATCAGCGATGCGCTCAATCCAACGATCTGGTTAGGAGCCACGTCCATGAATTCCACTTCTGTTTTTTCAAGAATAGGGAAGTCACCTGTTTGACGTGAGCTTACCTTATCTTCAGCAAACTCACCTTTGTCTGTCAACGGGGCGCTTGCCTGTGCGATCTTCGCTATATCTTCTTCTTCTGCACTCAGGAAAGTCAGTTTTTTCAAATCAACTTTACCATCATGCACTTTGTGATAAGGCGTTTCAATAAAGCCCATCTCGTTGATCTTTGCATGTACGCAAAGAGTTGAGATCAAACCAATGTTTGGTCCTTCGGGCGTTTCAATAGTACACAAACGTCCATAATGTGAGTAGTGAACGTCACGTACTTCAAATCCTGCTCTTTCACGGCTCAAACCACCGGGTCCGAGTGCGGAGATACGACGCTTGTGCGTGATCTCACTCAACGGATTGGTCTGGTCGAGAAACTGTGATAACTGAGATGTACCAAAAAATGAATTGATGACAGATGAAAGGGTTCTTGCATTGATCAGATCCACGGGTGTAAACACCTCGTTATCACGAACGTTCATTCTTTCACGGATAGTTCTCGCCATACGGGCAAGTCCCACACCGAACTGAGCATACAACTGTTCACCCACGGTACGTACGCGACGGTTGCTCAGGTGATCGATATCATCTATTTCAGCCTTTCCGTTAGTAAGGCGGACCAGATATTTGATGATCTCGATAATATCTTCTTTGGTTAATGTTTTCTGTTCGATAGGATAGTTCAGGTTCAGCTTCCTGTTGATCTTATAGCGTCCTACTTCTCCGAGATCGTAACGTTTGTCGCTGAAGAACAACTTGTCGATAATACCGCGTGCGGTTTCATTATCAGGAGCATCGGCGCCACGAAGCTGGCGATAGATATGCTGAACGGCTTCCAGTTCTGAGTTGGAAGTATCCTTGTTGAGTGTATTGTAAATGATCGCGTAATCGCCTCCTACATCTTCCTTCTGGATGAACACGCTTTTCACGTCCATTTCAGATACCATTTCAATGGCTTCTTCATCAAGCACTGTGTCGCGCTCGAGCACGATCTCATTACGTTCGATAGATACTACTTCACCGGTATCTTCATCCACAAAATCTTCTACCCAGGTTCTCAGCACGCGGGCGGCGAGTCTTTTGCCCAGATATTTTTGAAGTGCCTTCTTTTCAGCCTTCACTTCGTCCGCCATTCCGAAAAGTTCGAGAATGTCTTTATCTGTTTCAAATCCTATTGAACGGAGCAATGTAGTAACCGGAAATTTCTTTTTACGATCGATGTATGCATACATGACGTTGTTGATGTCTGTAGCAAACTCCATCCACGCACCTTTGAAAGGAATCACGCGGGCAGAATAGATCTTTGTTCCGTTCGGGTGAATAGACTGTCCAAAGAATACACCAGGTGAACGGTGCAGTTGCGACACGACTACCCTTTCAGCTCCATTGATAACAAAGGTGCCCCTCGGGGTCATATATGGAATGTTACCTAAGAACACGTCCTGAACGATCGTCTGGAAATCCACGTGCTCCTCGTCGTTACAGCTCAACCTGAGTTTTGCTTTCAAAGGAACAGCGTAAGTAAGACCACGCTCCATACACTCCTCAATAGTGTACCGGGGCGGATCGATAAAATAATCCAGGAATTCCAGCATAAAGATGTTCCTGGTGTCTGTGATCGGAAAATTTTCCTTGAACACCTTGAACAAGCCTTCGATATTACGTTTATCGGGTGTTGTTTCTAACTGGAAAAATTCTTTAAATGACTGGATCTGTACTTCGAGGAGGTCAGGAGCTTCAGCTAAATTTTTGGTTTTTCCGAAATTGACCCTGCTTTGCAATTTTGTTGAAGACATATGTTTTAAACCCGGTTTTATTGTTCAATTCCAAAAACGTATATAGACAAAAATATTACAGGAGAATTATTAGCTAATTCTCTGTAATACAATTTAGTAAGCTATGTAATTAGGATCGTTGATAACTTACGTCTATAATTTTTTTGTGAAATTCGGACGGCAAAGGTAGTGAATTAATGGTTTTAAACAAAAAACCCCCGGAAAATTCCCGGGGGTAAATGTGTTATTGCCGTGACCCTCCGAAACGGGCGATTTCTTACTGAATCTCCACTTCAGCTCCTGCTTCCTTAAGCTTGGCAACCAGGTTATCAGCGTCAGCTTTGCTAACACCTTCCTTAACTGGCTTTGGTGCACCGTCAACCAGGTCCTTAGCTTCCTTAAGTCCTAATCCAGTGAGGTCCTTAACGATCTTTACCACGTTAAGTTTGTTTGGACCAGCGGCTTTCAGAATAACGTTGAATGATGTTTTTTCTTCAGCAGCGGGTGCTCCACCACCTGCAGCCGGACCGGCAACAGAAACTGCCGCAGCAGCTGGTTCGATTCCGTATTCTTCTTTCAGAATAGCTGCTAATTCGTTTACTTCTTTTACTGTCAGGTTTACCAGCTGCTCAGCAAATGCTTTTAAGTCTGCCATATTTTGTAATTTTTTCCGCCTTCAGTGCTTTAGGCTCCGGCGGATGGTTTAAAAAAATTGCCCCTGTTAATACTCGAGGACGCGAGTCGTATTTAAGTTAAAATTGAAAACTTAAAGATTAAAACTGAAGACATCCTAATTTTTCAGCTTAAGTTTTTAGTTTTTAGTTATTCCTTTCTCCTAAGGCCTTTATCAGTCCCGCGAGTTTATTTCCTGCATTCAGGCCGCTGATAACATTCTTGGCTGGTGATTGCAGTAAACCGATGATCTCACCGATAAGATCGTGCTTGCTTTTAAGCGTGGTAAGCGCTTTCAACTGGCTATCGCCATTATACACATCGCCATCTATGAAGGCCGCTTTCAGCACAGGCTTTTCACCATTGCTCGATTTGCGGAAGTCGCTTATGATCAAAGCCGGCTCCTTTGCATTTTCAGAGAACATCAGGGCTGTTACGCCGTTCAGCGACTCGTATACATTTGCAAAACGATCATTATTCAGCGTTTCAAGTGCCTTTTTGATCAGCGTGTTCTTGGCGACTTTCATTTCAACCTGTTTGTTAAAACAGATGCCACGAAGCTTGTTAACCTGCTCCACAGTGAGCGATTCGGTATTTGTTATATAGAAATTGTTGTATTGTTCGAATTTCTCCTTCAATACATCAATCACTTCATTTTTTTCTTGCTTGGTCATAACTAAAAGTTTGATCAGTTCATTAATGATTTGGTATCTACAGCAATTCCGGGGCTCATAGTGCTTGCCATGAATACACTTTTGAGGTAGGTACCTTTTGCAGATGATGGCTTCGCCCTGATAACAGCGTTGATGAGCTCATTGCTGTTTTCAGTGATCTTTTCGGGACTGAAGCTCACCCGTCCGATAGACGCGTGAATGATCCCAGCCTTATCTACTTTGAAAGCGATCTTACCACCCTTAACCTCATTAACAGCTGCAGCCACATCATTAGTTACCGTACCTGTTTTAGGGTTCGGCATCAGGTTACGCGGACCAAGTATCTTACCCAGCTTACCGATCTTCGGCATCACCGATGGCGTAGCCACGATAACGTCTACATCAACCCATCCTCCTTCGATTTTTGTAACAAACTCATCAAGGCCAACATAATCCGCGCCGGCAGCTCTTGCATCGGCTTCTTTATCGGGTGTGCACAGCACCAATACTCTTTTTGTTTTACCTGTTCCGTGCGGAAGGCTAACGGTGCCCCTGATCGCCTGGTCGGCCTTCTTAGGGTCAACACCTAATCTTATATGCAGATCCACAGATGCATCGAATTTAGTTGTATTCACATCCTTCACAAGCGTAGATGCTTCCTTAAGTGAATACATTTTGTTCTTATCAACCCTGGATTCAACTGCTTTTCTTTTTTTTGCGAGTCCCATTGTCATTCAATTTTATCCTTAACAATTAATTTTTTTCCCATGGCGCATTACCGTCAACGGTAATTCCCATGCTGCGCGCAGTGCCGGCAACCATTTTCATGGCGCTTTCAATAGTGAAGCAGTTAAGATCGCTCATCTTATCTTTCGCGATAGTTTCTACCTGCGACCAGTTAACCTTGCCAACCTTGTTGCGGTTAGGTTCTTTGGAACCACTCTGCAATTTGGCCGCTTCAAGCAACTGCACTGCTGCGGGAGGAGTTTTGATGATAAAATCGAAAGACTTGTCGGAATAAACGGTAATTAAAACAGGAAGTACTTTTCCTGGTTTGTCCTGGGTACGGGCGTTGAACTGTTTACAGAATTCCATAATGTTCACACCTTTCGAACCGAGAGCAGGACCCACGGGAGGAGCCGGATTTGCCTGGCCGCCCTTTACCTGCAGCTTTACAAAGCCGCTAATGTCTTTTGCCATATTTAAATTTTTTTGGTGTTAACGTGGTGCGTTAAGCGCCACTCCCAATACCTATAAGACCTAATATCTTATTTGGGGTCGCAAAGATAATAAAAATAATTTATGAGTTTTTTATTTTTTAAATTATTCTCCGTAGCTTTTACCTAAGTTTACGCTCTACTAACGCAATTAAATTTTACCACTAACAAAAAACACATCCTAATTATGGCCAAAGCAAAGAAAAAGTCCGCTAAAAAAGCTGCTCCTAAAAAGAAATCTGCCGGTAGAAAAGCAGGCAGGGGAGCTAAAAAGGCGGCGCCAAAAAAAGCCGGCAAGAAAAAAGGAGCTAAAAAAGCGGCGCCAAAAAAGGCGGCCAAAAAAGGTGCTAAACGAGGAGCTAAAAAATCAGCGCCCAAAAAGAAATCAGCTGGAAGAAAATCAGCGCCTAAGAAAGCTGCAAAGAAATCAGCTCCTAAAAAATCAGCCGCTAAAGCAGCTCCCAAAAAAGCGGCCAGGAAATCTCCGTCAAAAAAACGCTCTTCAGGAACCACTTCACAAAGATCTTCGTCTTCTGATAATGGCTCTTCATTACCTGCTGCAGGCGGAGCCCAATCATTTGATTTTCCGGCTGAAGGTGCGGGTGAAGGAAACGACAACAACTGATCACATACCATACAAAAGCAAAAGCCTCCACCGGAGGCTTTTTTTATTAGTATATCTTTTTCCCGAAGCTATGCGAGCTTTTCCACCTGCATATAATTAAGCTCCACAGGAGTGGATCTTCCGAATATTTTCACGGTCACCTTCAGCTTTTTCTTTTCATCATTTACTTCCTCAATAATTCCGTTGAAATCGTTGAACGGTCCTTCTATGATCTTAATAGTTTCACCAACGATGAACGGTTCACTCATGCTTGCGCCGCCAGCTTCCGCCATTTCATCCATTTTGCCAAGCATCTTGTTCACTTCTGCCTTACGTAAAGCGATCGGATCTTCCTTACCCAGGAAATGAATAACATTGGTGGTGTTTTTTATCGCATCACGCAGATCATCTGAAAGTTTTCCTTCTGTCACTTCTATCATCACATATCCGGGATAGTAATTCCTTTCGCGCATTACCTTCTTACCATTTTGCACTTTGTACACTTTCTCTACAGGCAGAAATACCTGTTTAACCATTTCAGTCCATCCGCCGCGTGAAATTTCTTTATCAAGATATTCTTTCACTTTGCGCTCTTTGCCACTCACCACACGGAGCACATACCATTTCGTTTCCTTTTGTGGTACAGCCTGTTCCTGGTCTTGTTGTATTGTTTGATTTTCTTCCATTATGCAAAAAATGAATAAATGAATTTCAGAGCTGACTGAGCTATCAGGTCCATTGCCCATACGATAGCCGTTATAACCAATGTAGCTACAAGTACGATGAGTGTAGACTGCTGCAATTGGGTCCAGCTTGGCCAGCTGACTTTTTCCAGTAATTCTCTGTAAGACTCCCTGAAATATGTGGTTACCTTGTTCATGTTATAGTTTGAAATTAATCGGCACGGGCACTAGGATTCGAACCCAGATCAAAGGTTTTGGAGACCTCTATTCTACCATTGAACTATGCCCGTAGAAAGCTAAAAGCTATCTCGCCAGGGCGGGACAGCTTTTAGTTATAAGATGCGAAGTTAAAACTTAAAAGTGAAAAGTGAAAACTGCGATTACCTTTTACTCTTCACGTTCGGCTTTGACTTATTTCAAAATCTCTGTAACCTGACCCGCACCTACTGTACGGCCACCTTCACGGATAGCGAACTTCAAACCTTTTTCCATCGCGATCGGCTGGATCAGCTTCACAGTAAGGTTTGTGTTGTCGCCAGGCATCACCATTTCAGTCCCTGCGTTCAGTTCCACTTCACCTGTAACGTCTGTTGTACGGAAATAGAACTGCGGACGATATTTATTAAAGAATGGAGTATGACGTCCACCTTCTTCTTTGCTCAATACGTAAACTTCGCCTTTGAATTCAGTATGCGGAGTGATTGAACCTGGTTTGCAAAGAACCATACCTCTACGGATCTGGGTTTTTTCAATACCACGTAACAACAGACCTGCATTGTCTCCTGCTTCTCCTGAATCCAACAACTTGCGGAACATTTCAACACCTGTAACAGTTGATGTAAGAGGAGCTTCCATCAAACCGACTATTTCAATTCCTTCACCCACTTTGATACGTCCTCTCTCGATACGGCCTGTTGCAACAGTACCACGACCGGTGATAGAGAATACGTCTTCAACGCTCATCAGGAACGGCTGGTCAACCGGACGAGGAGGTAAAGGAATATATGTATCAACTGCTTCCATCAGCTGGTCGATCGCTTTAACCCATTTTTCTTCACCTGCAAGAGCGCCGGTAGCAGAACCCTGGATAATAGGTGTGTTATCACCATCGAATCCGTATGAAGTCAGCAACTCGCGGATCTCCATTTCAACCAGTTCAAGTAATTCAGGATCGTCGACAAGGTCAACTTTATTCATGAATACAACTATACGTGGTACACCTACCTGGCGTGCGAGAAGAATGTGTTCTTTTGTCTGAGGCATAGGTCCATCGGTAGCCGCCACAACTAAAATAGCACCATCCATCTGGGCCGCACCCGTGATCATGTTCTTCACATAGTCAGCGTGACCGGGACAGTCAACGTGAGCATAGTGACGGTTAACCGTCTGATACTCCACGTGAGCTGTATTGATCGTGATACCTCTTTCTTTTTCCTCAGGCGCTCCGTCGATTTCGTCGTATTTTTTTGCAACGTTGCCCATACCCTTTGATGCAAGGATGCTGGTGATAGCAGCGGTTAACGTGGTTTTACCGTGATCGACGTGACCAATAGTACCAACGTTTACGTGTGGTTTGTCCCTCTTAAAACTCTCTTTTGACATTTTATGTGTTTTTAGTTGTGGGTATTATTATTTATATATTTCGAGCCGTTAGTGAGAATCGAACTCACGACCTCTTCCCTACCAAGGAAGTGCTCTACCCCTGAGCTACAACGGCTTTTCCACTGCCGTCGCAGGCAGTAATAGTGAGCGGGAGACCGGGCTCGAACCGGCCACCTATAGCTTGGAAGGCTATCGCTCTACCAAATGAGCTACTCCCGCATCGATCGCCGAAGTTCCAAAGGAACGAAGGAGATCATAGATCACCTTCCCTGAAGAAACAAAGGCTAAATTGTCTTTACAGACATTTAAAAGAACTACTTTGTATTCCTGACAACCTTCGTTTCGTAAAGCGAAACTTCGGCTGCCGCTGACTGCCTACGCTAAAGCTTCGGCAGTCGATGTGGGCAAGGATGGATTCGAACCACCGAACGCCGAAGCGAACAGATTTACAGTCTGTTGTCGTTGGCCACTTGACTACTTGCCCATCCTGGAGCCACCTGCTGGAATCGAACCTGCGACCTACTGATTACAAATCAGTTGCTCTACCAGCTGAGCTAAGGTGGCGTTCACTAGTAAAAAATTGAACACCAAATATTTAAAGAACTTCCCGCATCAGGTAAGTATACCACTTTTTTTGGGAAGGCAAAGGTAAACGAATTTGTGAAATCCAAAAATTTTGAAAAAAGAAATTTTGAGACCCGTATTTCTGCACATCGCAAGGGCATTTCGAGGCATAAAAAAACCTCCGGGCGGAGGTTTTAAATTAATCATGCAAATTGCTTTTCTTTTTTTCTTTTTATCTGAGTTACGAGTGAATCAAGTGCAGTGTCGAATGATTCTTCAAATGATTTTGATGAGGCTTTTACAAAGAATTTATACCTCGGTATCTGCACCCTGATCTCTGCGATCTTATCCTTGATGTTATGCACCACATTATCTAATTTGAGAAAAACATCAACCTTGATAATTCGGTCGTGAAAGGTTTGTAGTTTCTCAAGTTTCCGATTAACATATTCTGTTAATTTCACATCGGGATTGAACCTCACAGTTTGAATGTTTACGTTCATAATGTCGCAATTTTTAACAGTGAACAATATAGAAAAGAACTATTTCAGAGACTCCTATGAAGTTACACTCCACTTCCCTCCTTTCCAAATAATATCACCAGAAAATATGCCCATGCCTACCCTTTCGGATGTGCTTTCTTATGAACATTTTTCAGCTTTTCTATAGAGTTGTGCGTGTATACCTGCGTAGCAGCCAGACTTGCATGCCCCAGCAATTCCTTAACCGCATTCAGCTCCGCACCATTATTGCTCAAATGGGTTGCAAAGCTGTGTCTTAAAACGTGGGGACTCTTCTTTTCAACAGTTGTTACCCTGGCGAGATATTTCTCAGTAAGCCTGTAAATGTATTTCGGATACAGCTTCTTCCCTCTATCGTTCACCAGCAAATAAACGCTGTCAAAATCGGCAAACTTCACCCTCTTCTCTTTAATGTACTCATTTATGTTCCTCAGCAATTCGTTTCCCGCGGGAATGATCCTTTCCTTATTTCCCTTTCCCAGCACCTTAATATTGTTATTGGCCGTGTCAATCTGCGCTTCCTTGCAATTGATCAGCTCGGCCAGGCGTAATCCCAACTGATAAAGCATCTGCATCGCAAGCCTGGCCGTATACCCGTTCCAGTCGTCAGTAAATTCCACATGCCTGAACAGCATGTCCATATCCTGTTCTTCCACATAAGTAGGCAGCTTTTTAGAGATTTTTGGGGAACTGATCGTTGCCATCGGACTTTTATGCACCGCTCCTTTGATCATCAGGAACCGGAAAAATGATTTTAAACAGGAAATCTTGCGTACAATGGTGCGGGAAGTGAGTCCTTGCTCTTTCAACTGTGCCAGCCAGCTACGCACAATGGCGGCGCTGATGTCGGTTAATGCCGTTTCTCCGAATTGAGTCTGAATAAAATCGCGGAATTGCACAAGGTCGTCGTGATACGAACGCAGCGTATGTTGCGAATACCTTTTTTCGAATTTCAGATGATCCGAAAACTGCCTTATCCCGGTGTCGAGCGGCTGTTCCATAGATTAGTAAAGTGAATGTAAAACAAAAAGGCCACCTTTCGGTAGCCTGTGAATATATTAGGATGGCTTAGACTATGACTCTATTACGCCTGTAGCAATTTGTTGCTTGTAGATCGCTTTAAGAACTTGTCCACGACGCCTGATAGACGGTTTAATGAACGCCTGGCGTTCTCTTAACTGTAACAAGATCTTGGCTTTTTCAAACTTCTTCTTGTATTTTTTCAGCGCCTTGTCGATATTTTCGCAATCTTTGGAATCAATGATCAACATAAATATATACCTCCTTTAACTTTTTCAGGACTGCAAAGATAATAGAATTTATTATTCCGGAAAAGAAAAAACGCATTTTTGTACGCATGTTTACAGGCATAATCGAATCACTCGGCCGTATCGTCTCCATCACACCCGAAGGCACCGGCCGTATCTTCTGGATATCCTCCCCCATCACCGCAGAACTCCGTGTAGATCAGAGCTTGTCGCACAACGGCGCCTGTCTTACTGTTGAAGAGATGAATCAGGATCAATACCGCGTAACGGCTGTACAAGAAACGATCGATAAAACGAACCTCGGAACCTGGAAAGTGGGCGATGTGGTGAACCTTGAGAGATCTATGCAGATGAATGGCAGGCTCGATGGGCATATTGTTCAGGGACATGTGGATACCACCGGCGTATGTACAGATAAAAAAGAAAAGCAGGGAAGCTGGGAGTTTGAATTTGAGTTTCCGGAAAAATTCGCCGCGCTGATTATCGAAAAGGGATCGGTATGCGTAAATGGCATCAGTCTCACTGCTTTTAAGGTGAAAAAGAAAAAATTCACGGTGGCTGTTATACCATATACTTTCCAACATACCAACATTAATATGATACAAAAACATGACACTGTTAATCTCGAGTTTGACGTAATCGGAAAGTATATTGCCAGGAAGATATTTTTGAAATAGATCATTCTGTATGCTATGGATATTTCCGAACTGAAACGGCAACAGTCTGAGAATTTTAACAGACATCCATGGGAAATTACCCGTGCACGCATTGCAAGATTTTTATTAAAGGGTGAATCCTTTGATCATATAGCGGATATCGGAAGTGGAGATGCATATGTGATACGCGAACTGCAAAAAAACAAGAAAGGTGGAATTTATTCGGCCGTCGATACTGCATATACTCCGGCGATAATTGAGCTAATTACACTCAATGAACCCAGCAACATACAGTTTTATAATAGACCGGAATATATTGAAGTTGAAAACAAAGCCGCAGACCTTATACTTTTAATGGACGTTTTAGAGCATTGCAAAGACGACAATAACATGCTGTCCTCAACTACCGCAGCAGCCTCTTTGAAAGCGAAATTTTTAATCACAGTGCCGGCATTTCAATGTTTATTCTCGGAGCACGACCGTTTATTAGGCCACTTTAGAAGATATACGTTAAAAAGACTAAAGAATTTGTGTCAAAAAGAAAATCTATCAGTGCTACACTCGGGCTATTTCTTCTTTTCTTTGATCCCATTACGTGTGTTGCAGCGTCTTTCCGAAAAAACGGGTTTCAAAAGAACGGTACATGCTGCAGACAATTGGAAATTCAATAAAGGCATTACAAGATTTATTTCTGCTATTTTGTGGATTGATTTCCGGATCTGTTATGCATTATCTTCTGTGGGAATAATGCTTCCCGGCTTATCTTGTTATTGTATATGTCAAAAGTTGCCATCATAATTCCCTGCTATAATGAAGAAAAAAGACTTTCTTCCCTTGCGTATAATACCTTTTTATCGGCTCAACCCGATGCCGACATATTTTTTGTAAATGATGGAAGTGCCGACAAAACTAACTTGCTTTTAACCGAGATAGCAACAAATACATCAGGAAGAACATCGGTGATCAATTTAACAAAGAACATCGGGAAGGCCGGCGCTGTAAGAGAAGGATTAAGAACAGCACTAAATACAGGAGATTACGAATACATCGGCTACCTGGATGCAGACCTTTCAACAACCCTGGAGGAATTTTATCAACTTTTTAAAATACTTAGCAGTAGTAACGCTGATTTTATTTTCGGCTCGAGAATAAAAATGCTCGATACAAATATAGAAAGATCCGCATTTCGACATATTGCAGGCCGATGTATTGCAACATTAATTGATTCCAGATTAAATCTTGGGATTTATGATACGCAATGCGGTGCAAAATGCTTTAAAAAGCAAATTGTAGAAGTCTTTTCTGAAAAGCCATTCAATACGCGCTGGCTTTTTGATATCGAAATATTCATACGAATAAAAAAATCAATCCCTACTGCGATAGGAATAGAAAAACCACTTACGAAATGGAAAGACCGTGCAGGATCTAAAATTAATATTCTCAACTTTCCTTCGATTACCAAAGAAATATTTTCGCTTTTTACTAATTATACTAGATCCTGATATGCCTGCTGGCCCGGAAAATAACATAACAAGTAAGTATCAAAATACTTTTTTCTATTTATTTATATTGCTGATTGGAGCTGCAATTGCCTACTGGCCTATCAGCTTTTATGTATTCAGTCTTAAGAATGATGCGTTAAATTATTTTCTGCCCATTCGTCGATTGGTTAGCGAATCCTATCATCTATATACCCTACCCCTTTGGTCGCCCTACGTAAATCTTGGCTATCCATTACATGGCGACATGCAATCCGGCGTTTGGAACCCGGTTGTTCAGTTATTTTCATTATTCGGAACTTACACGCTATATACGCTTCAGGCAGAAACTGTTTTATACATTTTCCTGAGCGGAGCAGGAATGTTCTTTCTTTTAAAGTATTTCAAAGTTCATCCCTATTCTAACCTTATTGCATCATTTGCATACATGTTGTGCGGATTTGGAAGCGATTCAGCACAGTATCTACTGTGGATAGCAGGACTTTCCTTTCTTCCTTTCGTTTTTTTATTTTATTACAGGTGCCTGGAAGAAAAAAGCATACGGATGGCGATGTACACGGGCACGTTTGTCTTCTTTTTGTTCAATTGCGCTTATCCGGCTGATTTCATTATCACAATGTATCTGATGCTTGGTATGTTTATCTGGCATCTTGCGATACAATATAAAGTTCAAAAGAAAATTATTCTTTCAACTAAGTTTTTGCTTGCTCACCTCATCCTATTGTTAGTATTCCTGATCTTGTCTGGCCCGGCAATTCTTTCATATGCGCAAGCTCTTCCATTGTCTGAAAGAGGAGCAGGTGCCAGCTACGCCCAGGTTATGAGTAATGCATTGCATCCGGCATTAATCAGTTCATACACAACACCGCTGGCTCCATGGTTCATGCCAGGCGTCTCAATTACCGGAGCAACTGAAAGAAATTCCTATATAGGTATTTTTTCTTTCATACTCGCACTGGGTTCATTCCTGATCAGGACTGATTCAAAAATTGTTCGCTTTTGCAAATATGCGTCGCTGATATTCTTGCTGTTTAGCTTTGGGGAAATGGGTGGAATCAGGATATTGCTGTACTATACATTGCCGTTGATGGATAGTTTTCGGCATCCGGCAAATGCGAAGATGTTCACCACATTCTTTTTTTGTTTGCTGGCAGCATTCACATTCGATGCATTTATACGTAATGAAATCAAGAAGCAGGTTATTAAAACAGGAATGCTTATTGCTATTTTCTTGTCACTCGTAGTATTTCTGTGGTCTTGCCTTTCGTCCGGCCATTCAGTAAACGCCTTGCCTGGAAAGATCAATTCATCTGATAGATCGTTAAGTCAAAGCATAAAGCAGCTTCTCGACAGCATGAGTTTTTTTCAGGCCACATTGTTAAATATCATAATTCAACTTCCCTTTCTTGTTCTGCTATGGCAGTATACGATCAAAAAAACAAGGCCTTTCTCAGCTATGATACTTGCAATCACAAACAGTATTCTTTTCTGCATACTTTTTCAACCTTTTACGGTAGTTAAAAACGATAAGGCTTCAAGGATACAAAGCCTTATTGAAAATGTGGCTGTGCAAGGATATCCCCTGCCAGATATTAATACATCGATAGCCGACAACAGCCTGACCGGTATGAAATATTTCGATGAGATAGGAACATTAAACCTGTACAACAAGAAAGTTGGCCGGATAGATTATTTCATAACTCCATGCAATCTTATTACTCAAGATGAATTCTGGGCGAATGTCAACCTGAGAGAATTAGTATTCAACTATCCGATTATATACAGGAGTGATTCTGCACTAACATCAACAAATAAAGTAACCATCAATTCCCTATCTGCTCATAAAAAATATGTGTTTACGGAAAGTACGTCCCTGGCAGATTCTATAAATAATTACAATCCACGGCAAATTGCATCTATAGGTGTAAAAAGTTTTGTTCCGAATAATTTCAGCTTTATCATAAGCAGCAATAGCAAAGGGTATTACGTGTTGTTGCAGAATTATTTTCCTTTGTGGAGTATTCATGTAGATGGAAATATTGTCAAACCCGATAAAGTAAACACCAGCTTCATGGGATTTAACTTATCAGAAGGCAGACATGTTGTGGAGTTTAAGTACGAAGCCATGCATATTGTCATTACCTTCTGGATAAGCGCAGTAGCATTATTAGGTATTTTATTATATTCAATTTCGGATGCCATCAAAACAAAGAAGTAATAGAACAGCCAGGTACGTAATTGCAGCAACAATAATACTGTTGGCAATTGGTTTTACATACCGCTATACCATACTCTTTACTGTACAATACGCATGTTTACAATCTATAGCTTGTTCACAACAGAAGGCAGAAGGCGAACGCACCTGCTTTAAAAAGCTATGGGTTCACCGCGTAAATTCAGTAAGCCGGTACAATATATTAAGAGACAGATTTGAAGGTTTTGAAACTGATATTGTGTTCGATCAACCTTCGCGATCCTTTTTAGTTTACCATCCTTTCATTGCTCAAGAAGATACCGTAACACTAAATGAATTTTTAAAACATGCCGACCTGCAAAAAGATCAGTTCTGGATGGATACAAGAAGCGTTGACGGATCAAATGCAAATGAAGCCCTTGCATCCCTGGCAGATACCAGTATTGATCAGAGAATTAAGTCAGCATGCATTTTTGAACTTTATGATGTCGATGCTGCTGAAATATTTGCTAAAAATGGGTATAGGGTAAGTTTAAATGTTTCAGAACAGGCGCAACAAGAGCTATTAAAACACAGGAATCTGTTGGATAGTCTGGGCAAAAAAATGGCGAACATCCCATACGTATCTCAACAATCAGACAACATAGAGTTATTGAAAAGATTTTTTCCATCAAAGAAAATTATCACCTGGCATCTTAGTTACAAAGATTCCTTTAAAACGAACACGCTGCAACAACTGATGAATGACCCGCAGATAGAAATTATTCTGATAAATGTTAAAACTCCGTGACAAACTTTAGAGTATGCAGCGAATAAGCGTTATAGCTAAATTATTTTTGCTCCTGCTGATCATCTACTTTTTAATGAGGGTAGTTTTTGGAATCGTGTATTTTTCTAACGAACATTTTAAAAACACGGATCTCCTGGAAGTGTTTTATTGGGGAGCAAGACTGGATTTCGCAGCACTGTTTTACATAAATATTGCGTTTTTTGTATTTTGCCTTGCAATCAGTCCGCTGAAATCTCTTGAATTGCAAAAGAAGATCTTACTTATACTGTTTAGTATAATTAATCTTCCTTTTATCGCTCTGAACTTTATTGATCTGGTCTATTACCAATATAACCTGCGTCGGTCTACGACGGACATTTTCCTGGTATTAGGAGGATCAATTCATTCGTTCGCCACATTATTTAAGCAATATTGGTTCGTTGTGCTTGTGTTTATTATAGTGGCTTTGCTGTTCATTATCATAACAAAAAAAGTGCTGAGAAAGTTAAAGCCTCATGAACCAGGCCGGCCATTCATGCCCTGGTTGGCACTTATTTTAGTTATAGCGGTATCCTTTGCTTTGTCAAGAGGTTTTTCCAACAGGCCAATCGGCCCAAATTCAAGCCTGTTATATGTTCATCCCAAATTTCAACCTCTGGTCAATAATTCTACTTTAAATATCCTTGATTCTTATTTAAGGGCTACAACTCAAATCCAAAAGAAAAATTATTTCACCCAAACAAAACTTGATTCCATTTATTCGGTCAGTCGGCAATATCGTCATACTGCCAGCCTGCAAAAAAGAAATATCGTCATTTTTGTATTAGAAAGTTTTTCAGCTGGCTGTCTTGAAGCTGGCGCCGAAAAAGCCCAAACACCTTTTTTCGATTCTCTTCTCAACATTAGCACGGTGTGCACGAATAGCTATGAAAACGGACATGAATCAACCAAAGGTTTATCAGCCATTCTGGTGTCTGTTACTCCATTTCTTGACGAGCCCATATTCATGTCGAATTACAGCTCGCTTGATTTTAATGGAATAGGTTCAATTTTAAAGGATGAAGGGTACAGCACCAACTTCTTTCATGGAGCTGAATATGATCATTTTAACTTCGCAAAACTTTGCAAAATGACAGGAATTGACCAATACTATTCAAAAGATACTTATAAGCATCCGCAACATGATGATGGCAACTGGGGGATCTATGACGAATTCTTTTTTGATTATTTCGCTCAGGCGGTATCACAAAAAAAACAACCCTTTTTCTCCGTATTATATAATATATCAAGCCACCCGCCATTTGCTTTCCCTTCTGAAAAAAAGAAAGAATTTACTATACCCGGACAAAGCGCCCAACTCAATAGCATTACTTATGTAGACAATTGCTTCAAAGAACTGTTTGCAAACATCAGTCGCCAGCCGTGGTATAACAATACGTTGTTTGTATTTATTGCCGACCATAACCTGACTCCAAAAAACAATCAGGCATTAATGACAAGATCACTAAGAATTCCCTTTTTTATCCATGATCCTAAAAAACCACAGAAGACGATAATTACAAAAACCGCGCAACAGCTCGATGTGGTGCCTACGGTTCTGGATATGATCAATTACTCGAGGCCATTTGTAAGCTTCGGAAACAGCGTTTTCAGAAATGATGAGGGATTTTCAATTTGCAGGATCAATGGCGTCTATCAATTAATTGACTCTCTAACCGTTACCGGCTTTGATGAGATGTCTAATAAAGTGGTGTATCATTATGCTCATGGTAAGGACGGAAATCTGACAAATGATCGATATAAGTCCGACTCTTTTTCTATTCAGAAAAATTCAGATAGGATCAAAGCAATTATCCAGAGATTTAATAATTCTCTGATCAACCATAGCTTTCTTCCATAGCTGGATTCCATCGAGAGGTGGCTTCGATATAATGGTATATGCGATCAGAAAGTCGTTTCTTTGTCGCTAAATTACAGACGTGAGTGAACCGGAAATAAAGATCACCCCACCGGGATCAATTTCATATAACATTTCAGAGATCTGGACCAACCGGGAACTCCTGTATTTCTTTGCGTGGCGCGATATCAAAGTAAAGTACAAACAAACCTATCTTGGAATACTTTGGGCACTGCTTCAACCGCTATTGCTAATGGCGATTTTTTTCCTGGTATTTTCGAGGACACTTCATATGCAGGTTGGCATGAGCTACGCCACCTATGCATTTGCAGGGTTGGTACTCTGGGGATTCTTTTCTGCTGGAATTACCAATAGCAGTGACAGTTTACTCAACAGTTCGCAAATGATCCGGAAGATCTATTTTCCAAGAATATTAATTCCAGTCGCTTCAATACTTGTTGCATTTGTCGATTTTCTTATTGGTTTCATTGTTTTACTAATCATTCTTTTGCTTACTCGTCAGCCGGTTTCATGGCAGGCCATTTATTTATTCCCTGTTGCGATACTGATAACATGCATATCTTCTTTCGGCATTGGGACATTTCTGTCTGCCCTTAATATTAAGTACCGGGATTTTAGATACCTGTTACCATTTACCATGCAATTACTTTTTTTCAGCTCACAGGTGGTGTATTCCATTGATTCAATTCAGCAAACCTGGCTGAAATACATTCTCTACTGCAACCCTCTCAATGGTGCATTAGAATTATTTCATTATCCAATGAAAAACGAATCTGCAGACATCACCGGAATTTTGATCAGCATTACAGTAGCAATTATTTTTTTGATATCAGGATTATTTTACTTTAAAAAAACGGAAGCATATCTCGCAGATATTGTGTGATCAATGAAACCTGCTATTGAAATATCACAGCTTGGCAAGAAGTACCGCATCGGAAAGATCGAGCCCTATCTTTCACTGCGCGATTCATTCACAAAAGCGTTCGCAAGAAAAAAGCAAGAAGACTTTTGGGCATTGGAGAACATCGATCTTAGCATCGAAAAAGGCGAACGTATAGGAATAATTGGCAGAAATGGGGCTGGCAAAAGCACTTTACTGAAGATATTAAGCAGGATAACCTGGCCTACCACCGGCAGTGCAATCATCAGGGGAAGATTGGCCAGCCTTCTGGAAGTAGGCACCGGATTTCATCCGGAGCTGACAGGCCGGGAAAATATTTATCTTAACGGCTCCATACTGGGATTGAAAAGAATTGAGATAACCAGACAATTTGATGCAATCGTAGATTTCAGTGGCGTGGAGACATTTCTCGATACCCCTCTCAAAAATTACAGCAGTGGCATGCAATTAAGACTCGCATTCGCTGTTGCTGCACATCTTGAACCGGAAATATTACTTGTTGACGAAGTTCTTGCTGTTGGCGACATAGAATTTCAGAGAAAATGCCTTGGAAAAATGGAACAGGTAAGCAAACAGCAAGGCAGAACGGTTTTATTTGTAAGTCATAATATGGCAGCGCTAAGACAACTTTGCGATACCGGCGTATTGCTTGAAAAAGGAAGATTGATACAGCAGGGAAATATAGAAAGTACTATTGATCACTACATGCAGCTATTTAACAATGGTATTATCCGGACCGGCGATGCGCAAGTGGATCTGAGCACGCATCCGAATAAAACACAATCTGGCATCGGCCTGCTGTCAGCCTCGCTTTATATAAATGATGAATTGAGTGAAACCTTTGTTCCCGGTAGTTCTCTGAGTATCCGCGTTACATATAAAATCGAAACGCCTCTGGTAGATCCGGAGATAGGAGTTGTAATTAAAGACAGTAACGATGTGGTATATGTTGGATTGAATAACAAACACATTGGTGAGCAGTTGCATTTAACGACAGATGGTACTGGCCATGCGGAAATTAACATTCCCCGATTGAATATTTTCGCTGCAGGCAAATATCGTATAGATCTTTTTTTTGGCGATCATCATCATTTTTATGAATGCCTGTATGAATGTTTTCAATTTACTGTTATCTCGCACGATGTTTTTGAGTCGGGCATATTGCTGAATTCTGATATGAACAAAATATACATTGAGAACACAACGATCAAAGCCTGGTAAACCGATGTTGAAGGCATACAATCACCTCAACATACTGGCAAGAACTGCCGCCGGTTATTTTTATAGCGGAGAAAAAAGGCTGCCCCTGCTTCACTGTACTTTCAAAAAAATATTGGCAAAGAATTTTGCGCCAGGAAGTCCGTTTCATTTTATTCAGGCAGGCGCATTTGATGGCGTCAGCCACGACTTTCTGTTTCAGTTTGTAAAAGAAAGAGCAGCGAAAGGAATTGTGATAGAACCGATCGCCGATCATTTCGATAAGTTACAGGATAATTATTCCTTCAACAAAGCTATCGTTCCTGTAAAATCAGCTATACACTCGAATTTGTCTTCTATTACTTTATACAGAGTTGATCCGAAATATCAGCATCAGCTTCCCGACTGGGCACCCGGTATAACTTCAATTGATCCTCAACATCATTTAAAAACAAATATTCCATCGGATATGGTTGTTGAAGAACAAGTACCTGCACGACCGTTAATGGAGTTGATACATGAATATTACACAGAACCTAAGATCAACCTGCTCCAGATCGATACAGAAGGTTATGATTATGAAATCCTGAGGTCATTCGATTTTAAGGCTTTCGTTCCCGACATGGTGAAGATTGAATATGTAAATCTTACTCACGCAGACGTAAACAACTGCATTGCATTGTTGAAGGAGCACGGGTACTATTGCCTGTACGACCAGGAAGATATTATCGGATTGCAATTAAGTGTAATCAGATTATAACGCTATTTTTTCAGCCATTTGATAGCCATAGGCAAATGATTGAAATGCAATCTCTGGTATGGTTGATTGACAGGGGAAAATTTCCTGTAAAACATGTTAACTCCGGGAACATCGGATCCTTCAAAATCGAACACAAGGCCTGTTCCTTCAAACTCTTTCCAAATCCGGCTGAATAAATAATAATTTGCCATCATTAACCTGCCTTCTGCAGATGTGCTGTTGATGATATTGTATAATCTTCTCCCATCATTGATCAGCAATACTGCGGCGAGTACTTGTCCGGTCTTACCAACGATTTTTCTTACCACAACCTTACCTGAGGCATCAAATATCTTTGCAACTGATTTAAATCTTTCATATTGTTCTTCGGGCATATGCTTTAGCCTTCTTCTGTACATCACACGATACATTTCTACAGATTCGTCTATCGACCCAGGAATGTATTGAAGTTCCGCCTCGGATGCTTTTCTGATGCTAACGAGGGCATCATTCGAAAATCCGGCTGAAATCTCATTATAAGAACCATGAAGAGACAATATAAAGTTCACCTGGCTGGTTGTATGCTGTAAGCTATTCGCAAAATTAAAATCGTAATCGCCGTACCGGCAAACCTCGAATAGTCGTGGCAACATTATGCTTACGGGAATGTCGGCTGATTTAGAGTATATACCGAGTTGCTGAATGAACGGAACCACGTAGGAATATCGTACGCCTAACTTTTTTCGCCAGGCAACAGGCATCACCGCATCATAGTCGTTCACCACTATCCCCGTCCAGTTATCTGCAAGTCCATCGAGATAATCTTTCGACCCATAAATGAGCGCGTTGGCACTCTGAGACACGCATTCGTTCCACTTTAACCTGTCAATTTCATGCGAAGGAACTATCGAGATCCGGAAAGACATCTTTGTTTAATAATTATATGTAATGAGTGCGCACATCTCTGTATCATGCCGAAGATAACTATAATTGTATTGCCTATATTTACGGTTATGACCATTTGTTTAGCCACACCGGAATATGGTGTGGCAGGAGGAATTGCCAGTTTTTACCAGCATCTGTCTGCTATTTTATCCGAGGCGGGCCACACCATTATTGTTTTAACGTTAAATCAAATAAACTCAGAACTGCCGGATGATAAAAAAGAAGAAGGAAATATAACTCTTATCACTCTGCGGCAGACTTATCAAAAAGTCTATGATATATATAAAAAGAAGAGTTCAGCAGATGCATTGTACGTTGCTGCAGATATTTCTACTGGCATAGCTTTCAAAACCTGGCTGCTAATCAATCATTCAAAGTACAAGATAGACGTGATTGAAACAGTTGAGGTGAATGGCCTAGGCGCTTTTCTGGCTGATGCACAACTACCTCCTGTTGTGGTTTGCGGCCATGGGGCATTATTCCAATTGGCTAAATATGATTTTACCATTTTTGATAAACGATATACCATTCTTACTTCTTTGGAAAGAAAGGCTTTGGCGAATGCGGATGTTGTAGTAACACACAGCCCAAACTATCAGTTCTTATTAGCCAATGAATGTAACATTAAAGTGCTCTTTGCCAGAGCTCCATGGCAATCGCGACAGCAACATTTCAACAACAACACGCACTCGGGAATGCTTGTTATAGGCCGATTACAGGCTTGCAAAGGAGTAAAAATATTGGCAGATGCTCTTCAAAAGAGCGTTGAAGAAAATAATGAGACTACTATTACCTGGATAGGAAGCGACACCTACACCGCGCCTTACGGATCCACCTGGGAGAAATACCTGAAAAGAAAATATCCTTCTATCTGGCAAAAGAATTTTCTATGGAAAAAGGAAGTGAATACAAGCGAAATTTCGAATATGATACATTCCGCAAGTGCGGTTATCATTCCCTCTCTTTGGGAGACTTTTGGATATACTGCGATAGAAGCAGCCGCGGCAGGCATCCCAGTCATTATCACTGAAGGGACCGGATCAAACTATTTATTTAAAGACTCCAGAAACGCAAGTATTGTCCCATCCGGCAATGCAGAACAACTTTTACAAACTATGCGACAACATATTGCTCATTCAAGCGAAAACATGCAGCGAGAACAATACGCAGCGATGATAAATGAAAAATTATCGGCTGCTGAGGCTGTAAGTGAACGGGAAAAGGTTTATGCTACGGCAATTGAGAAAAGAAGACACCGGCTTCATTTTGAGCCGGAAGAAGATTATATTGGAATGCAAATGATCAACCTTCGTTTGCCTGTCAGTCATTATTTCAGAAAATTTATAAATAAGATCCTTGCAAGATTATAGCATTAACAAGGCTGCGGTCAGTAAAAATTGCTTTTGCACGATTATCACCTCCGACCATTACCCGTATGCCCGTGCATTATATGCATCATTGAAGAAATATGATGCTGATGTTGTGCTCTTCGTCCTGATCACCGATGGCGTTACCATTTCTTCTGGTCCAGGTGAAGATGGGATTCAGATTTTACCGGCTAAAAACATCCTGCATTATTCACTCGCCCGGAGACTTTATGAGAAATATGCTCATGAAAGCATGGATTGGTTGCGTTGGTCGCTAAAGCCTGTATTTATTGCATTCCTACTTGAAAACGGGTTCGACAAAGTCATTTTTTCTGATTGCGATATTTACTTCTTTGCCTCTTACCGGTTTTTATTCGATGAACTGAACCGGTATTCAATGTTACTTACACCTCACTGGTATGCGACCGATCCGGCGATAAACGAAGAAAGTTTTGCGCAATTGCTGAAGTCTGGCGTATTTAACGCAGGATTTATAGGAACGAATAAATCGGCCTTGCCTGCTTTGCAATGGTGGGCCAAAGCTTGTTATCATAAAATGGGCATATCTGAAGCTGAAGGAATATATGATGATCAAAAATACCTGGACCTTGTACCGTCTTTGTTTGAGAACATACATGTGCTGAAACATAAGGGCTGCAACCTTGGCAGCCAGAATTACGAAGAATGCAAAAGAGAAAAGATCAACAACGAAATACTGATTGATGAGAAATATCCAATTGTATGCATTCATTTCAGTGATGCGCTTATTAAACAGATTTTAAAAGGACATGATCCTTTACTGCTGCCGCATTTTAATGAATATAAACATGCGCTTGAATCATCAGGAACTCCATTTAAAAAATTGTCTGGTAGCCATTTCGATAAATATCTTGAAGCAGGTGCATTCACAAAATTGAAATGGAGACTACAATTAAGGGCCCGTCTGAGAAGGATGTTGCAGAATCTTTCCAGAAAACTTTAGCGGCATAGTATTGATTCTATTTCTGTAACAGCGAAGAAATATTTTCACAATCGCGGCATTCTTATATCTTCTTTCCCTTCATCGCACTGCTAATAGCAATATTCATTACCCGTTCCGCAAACGGCCTGGTATATTCATTAAGGGTCTCTATTCGGGCGTGAATAATATTCTTGTCATCCGATTCCATAACACTTCGCAACTCAGCGACCAACGCCTCCGTTGTATTGATCTCATATGCTTCCAGATACGAAGCATTTTTTTTCAAAAAATTCTCAGTTGTATCAATCATCTGAATAGCCTCCGTCTGCGTCTCTATCAAAGAACGTTTCTGAATATCCTGTTGTGCATTCGTAATTGAATCAAGCAACATGGTTTCCACCTCAGCATCAGTCAATCCGTACTGCGGTCTCACTTCAATGCTTTGTTCTACCCCGCTTCGCAATTCCTTCGCCTGTACAGATAAGATACCATCGGCATTAATCAAAAAGGTCACTTCAACCTTTGGCAGCCCCGCAGGCATACCCGGAATTCCCGTTAAATTAAACTCTGCAAGTCGTCTGTTATCTTTCACCAAATCCCGCTCGCCCTGGAAAACCGATATCCGCATACTACCCTGGCCGTCTTTCTGTGTAGTGTACTGTCTTGCTGCTTTGCCCGGTATTTTTGAATTTCTTGGAATCAGCACATCCATTAATCCGCCCATCGTTTCAATTCCTAGAGACAGTGGCGTAATATCAAGCAACAAGAAATGTCTATTATTCCCGGCAAGAATATCCGCCTGCACTGCCGCTCCGAGCGCAACTACCTCATCTGGGTTTAAATGGTCGTGAAGTTCTTTTTTAAAAAACTCTTTGACGGATTGCTTTACTAGCGGTACTCTTGTCGATCCACCAACCATCACCACTTCGTCGATATCTTTTTGAGTGAGTCTGGCATCCTTTAAAGCCGATGCACAACTTGCAATTGTCTTATCTACGAACGGTTGTATAAGCGTGTCGAACTGGGTGCGTGTAAGCGAAACATTGTTATCGCCCAGCTGATCATTATAACTATCGTTAGTGCTTAAATGTTTTTTAGCCTCTTCTGCCTTTAATCGTAATGACTGCGAAAAGGTTTTATCTTCCCCATCAACACCGGAGATATCGTATTCTTTTTTCCAGTGTTCAACAATAGCATTATCAAGATCGTCTCCTCCCAGGTAAGTGTCGCCATGAGTTGAAAGCACCTCAAAAATACCATTCATAATCTTCAATATAGAAATATCAAACGTGCCTCCTCCAAGATCATATACGGCTATTGTTTTTTCTTCATCCTTGCTTAAGCCAAGTCCATAAGCGAGGCTTGCAGCCGTTGGTTCGTTTACAATCCGCAATACATCGATGCCTGCAAGTTTACCCGCGTCTCTGGTTGCCTGCCGCTGTGAATCATTAAAATATGCCGGCACCGTAATAACTGCTTTATTTACCGGTGTTTTCAGAATATGTTCGGCACGATATTTAAGCTCCTTTAATATAAAAGAAGAGAGTTCAATTGGAGAATAAAACTTATTGCGGACCTGTATTTTTACGAGTCGATCGGTATTATCTTCAAATACTTTATACATGAAGAAAGAAGCTCGCTCACGGATATCATTAAACGACTTTCCCATCAGCCTCTTCACAGAGAATATTGTATTTTGCGGTTCCTCGAGTAAATAACGCTTTGCCTCCTCGCCTACAACAGGAGAGCCATCAGCGCCGAAGTAAACAATTGAGGGAACAAGAGATGGACTGTTATGCTCCTTTAGAGATACAGGTTGTTTACTTAATGGATGAATGATAGCTACCAGACTATTGGTAGTTCCGAGGTCGATACCCACGATCATTTCCTGTTTCTGCAGACTTCCCGTTGAAATATTAATGCTGATCTTTCCCATATTTTCCTGCCTGGCGCTTTAAAAAGCAAAGGTATCCATTTTATAATATGGATACCTTTCAAAGTATATTACGCTGTGGATTTTATCGCATCAGGTACATTTTTCCATACCCGTTATTAAAGTATACATCGGTGTTATCGCCTTTAGCCTTATACTTCTCCATTCGTTTTCCATTGAGCGAAGTAACGAATCTATAGAGATATACACCATTGCCGAGCTTCTGACCGAACTGATCCGTTCCATCCCATTTGTATTCAGTAATATTTCTGCCGATCCGTATCGGTCCTAATTCTTCTTTCGTGATCTCTTTTACAATTTTACCTGTAACTGTTAATATCTGCACCTTCATATTCTGAGGAACTTCGCTACCGGTAAGCGTGAACACAAACGCTGTAGAAGTGCTGAAAGGGTTCGGATAATTAAGCATGTTAGAGATCATCGCTTTGGTGATAACTGTAAACGCTATCCTGTATTCACCCAGACCTGCCTTGTTGCCACTCCTGTCTTTGGCCTTAACGATCAGCTCATATTCATCGCCGTTCGCATTATACTGCGTTGCGAAATACGGGAAGAAGTCAATTGTTGCGCTGTTATCCGACGACGAAGTTGCCGGAATAAACCGCAATGTGTCATTATCAAAATGATGTGTTCTTACAGTTCCATCCGGATAACGCACCTGTATCGTACTGAGGGAAGTATCGCTAAGCAGCAGGAATGTAGATTCATCTTTCAACTTGATCTGAATATGCGGCCGTGCAGAAACGAGGTCTTTATTCAGGATATGCACACCATCAAACGTAACATCCAGTAAAGGATTCGTTCTATCGGTTATAACGTAGAAACTCTTGAAAAGGAAATTGTTGAAATGAAATTGTTCAGGCTGATCGTTATCAGGATTAAACTCAAGATGCAGTGTGTTGGACTGAGAGAAATCCTTTGAGTCGATTTCATACCTGAATATAACTGTGTCGCCGCTTATCAGAGGTTTCTGTCTTGGAACAGTTATAGGATGAGCAACATTATTATTATCTATAACGGTGAGCTTTACAGCAAGACTGTCAAAATTATAGTTACTTATATTCTTAAATGCTATCGCAAATTTCAGCGGCTCCCCTACTGTCAAAGTATCTTTAGCGATGAGCAGAAGGTTAGCTGCCAAAGCGCCTTCAGGAATCGGAGTGTAATGTATCCTCCAATAATCCAGCTGGTAAGGAGTTAATGAAATAGAATCCACATTACGCATCTTCAGTTTCATGTATGGATACTGGGCTGCGCTTACAGACGAAATGTCAAAGTTTTGATCATTCTTATCCAATTGAAACAGCGTAGTTTCATTATGATTATTATCGATCCCGATTACCGATACGAGGGGATTATCATTTGGCGCACTTTCTTCAGAATGACCTTTCCATATTACAGAATTCCATTCTTTTGCAGGACCGAATTCGGGAGAAGTAATAAACCCTAAGGTATCCGGCGTCTGGAAATCTACCGATAACGTGAGATTGTCAAACGTGCCGCGTGCAACTATTGATTTTGGCGGAAACTGCTCCGACTGATTCTTCTTATACACAAATATCCAGGGCCTTACTTTATAGAAAGAATCTATATCAATAAACCCATTTGCAAGTAAACGATGGTAAAGGGAGTTATGGCTGCCAAGAGTTAAAGTATCCTTCATCCAGTCGCTAATATACGCCTGCGGCACACCTGGATATTTTACATTGTCTCTTACAAAAGCTCTCACTGCAACATATGCGCCGTCAGGAATTATATTATCCATGAAATCCATTGCATGCTTTCTGTTGACCGGGTCTATGTAGTCGAATGTAAAATTGTTTTGCCTTCCATCGTTGCACGAATTGTCTGCGGAAAAATACATGCTTTGCCCTGTTACCGGATCAGGTGTATTTACCCAGGGTTTAAATGTTATTGGATCGAATACATTGAATACAAGTGATGAAAAGGTACAGGTATTATATATCTTAGGGTCCGACCCATTCAGAGAAATTCCCATTTCATTTTCCTGCACAGCGCTTGTTCCCCAGGCACCCAGCTTGAAGAAAAGGTTGCTCGTGATATCCAGGTACTTCCATTTCCTTGCACTATCCAATGCGATTCTTTCATGATCGGACTTGAGATTCTGGAAGTAGTGCGATTGATTAAATCCTTCCTTATTACTGCTTATATAAACAAAAGAAGACTGGCTCCAGCGATAATCATCGCCCGACGTTGGAACTCTTGCCACTCTCCAATAATATACTGTACTATCCTTGTAAGGAAAACCAGGCACAAACTCTAGTGATCCACCTGTAGAAGAAATCGTTTTACTCACCTTAAGGGAGGAGTTGAAATTGATGGTGGTATCGATTTCCATCACATAATCCTTTAAACTGCTGATCGGATCGGCAGTTGAGGCATATAATTTTTGATTAGGATTGTTTATGATTGCGTACTCATATGGAAATATTGCCCGCGCCTCATCTTCGAAGATGAACACTTCCTTTACAACAGAATTATTCGCTTCGCTCACCTCATCCACTTCATTTTCGTAATCTACGGTTACAGTAAGTTTATTTACACCCTTATCGCGCGATGCCACAATGGGAATATCGATCGTAATGGAATCTGCATATCTTATTCCGCCGATCTTTTGGTGCATGATCGCTTCTGTTGTACCGTCGGGATACTGGCGGGTAACATTTACAAAGATCGAATCGTCCACGGATTTACCGATATTAACCATCCTTACTTTCATCTGGAAAGTCTCCTCGGCCACAGAAACAAATGAAGGATTAATTCTTACCTGCGGTTCTTCAATTACATAGTCGGGCTTTGGCTGTTCATTCATCTTTAACGATGGATCGCCATGAACCGTAATTTGTTCCGCATGCGACCTGGCATAAAAATCACTGGCTCCGGTTACCACCATCATTTTCGCAAGTGCGTCGCGTGTAATTTCTCCGAGCGGCTTTCCATAATCACCTGTTGCAAGTTCGTTGTATAAATTATTCAGATAAATATTAAGATAGTTTACAATTCCGAAGTGAGTACTCGCCACAAACGCGATACCACCCCGTTGTTTAGCCAACACAAACTTTTCGGACAGTGTTTCATTAACAAGCATCCTCACCGTATTGTACGAAAACAGGTTACCTGCGTTACAGCCGTTTACAAAGAATACAGGGTACTTACCCGGATTATTATATGCCTGAGGATTATCCAGATTGAATTCCAGTGTTGAGGCTGATGAATGTCCGAAATAAGTAAGTATGCCTATACCATCTTGAAACAACTTCGCAATCCTTTCATTATTTAATTGCTCGACAGTGTTCGTAGATGCCTTACAAAAGCTCGACACCCGTGCACCAAACATCGTGTCCTGTATGATCTGTTTGTATGTGCTCATGTAATTACACAACACGGTACCAAGATAAGGATCGCTGGAACCGGTAACATGCACCACGTTCTTCATCCATTCCCTTTTTTCAAGTGTGTTAGGTGCATTCTTCTGAACGTTTTCATATTCCTTTACTTTTTCAAGGTAGTCTTCAACTTCAGATGCACGCACTACAGACAAACGTCCAATCGGCGTTACAGCTATTGGACTGGCAGCATCGGCAGAGCTAAGCATATTATCAGAAGCAGGATGTCCGAATGAAGGAACCAGATTTAATTGCTGCGCAAGCGGATCGGATTCACGAATACGATAGTCAATATAATTTACTCCCCTTCCGATTATGAATACATATTTAAGCGGAGCAGAAAATTTATCCCTCGCATACCGGATAAAATTCTTGATCGAAATGGGATCTTTTTTAATACCAAATGCGAACTGGTCTACCAGTTCATCAATTTCAACAACCTTTGCAGTATATCCCCCACCTGCTGCAGATGCACGGTAAGCTCTGTATTGATCAATCGGATTATTACCATTGGTGCCGGCATACAAAACAGGGTTGGTAATAATAAGATAATCTCCCTGGTTCCCTGCATCCAGAAATTTTTGAAATGTTTTGGGTGTAAGCTGTGATATAGATGAAATATTTGCGGCTTCCTGACTTACCAATACGAAATCGCGTTCTCCACCGGCTGGTATTACGAACTTAACAGTACCTGGAAGAGAAATATCTCCTGTTATCCTTAACCCATTGCTAAGGTTTAATAAAACAGGCGCAACTGTTCCATAATTAAAATTAGTTACTTCAATATAGGAGTTTCCGCTTGCAGGCAAGCTGAATTTATAATTCTGCTGATTCTCGAAACTGAATGAATGCGGGTAATCTATTTCAAAAAAAGAGATGACTAATCTGTCTGATGCTACTTCTGATGTATTTTCAAACTTTACCGATGCGTTTCCGGAACTCATCAATGAAACGGGAAGTGGAACCGAGCCCTTCACATCGTTAAAATAATCCATGATCGTGTCGGCAATTACTGATGAATTCACAGACACTTTAACTGATCTTGGATTCAGCGCATCACCCATTGCTCCAAATCTGAACGTAGCATCAGGTCCGCCTGTATATATCTGCAATCCCGTAACATTAGTAGTCAGCGGAACGCCTGGGTTAATCGGAGTAGTTGACCAGAATTCACCTTTATCATATGAGGAGGAATACACGTACTCTCCCACTACTGCAGCAAAACCCCTGTTTATCTGATTTCTATAATACGTTCCGGATCTTTTTATAAAATAAGGAAGCGGCGCAAGCGCATTTCCTGAAACATTATTTCCCGGATCAGTATAATGCAGACCAACTGCAGATGTGTTGGCAGTTAAAAAATAGATCGCGGTATCTGTAAACAAACTTATTTCGGTACTGTGTTGATAGGCTGAAGTGCGGTATAATTTATTATCAGGTTTGCCATCGTTGCCTTCTCCCCAAAATTCAATGTATCCATCAGCGGCTAAAACACCTGAGGCAGAGGAGGTATAAATAGGTACGGGCTGACCATTCTTCCATAATTCAAAGTACTGTGCGTTGGTATTTCCTATGCCGGCTGCATCCAATACAGATTTAGAAATTCTGTACAGTCCTTTGCTAACTATCTTGAATTTAAAATAAGTTTGATCGTGCCTGATCCACTCATTATTGTATTGTCCGGCGGCAGACAAACTGCTTATGAACAATAGTAAAGTAAAAATTCTTCTCATTGTATAGCGTTTCGGGGTTGTCATAGGATTCGGTCTACTTCTGTTTTTTCTTAAGATCCACTTTTAAAGAAAATACATGAGTATATAAAGGGTTCGATTGATTAGCGAGATTGGTGAAAGCATAATCTATTTGTACATCTGCTATTTTGAAGCCTGCTCCTACGCTAGGTTGATATATCCACACTTTATTTACGTTGGATGAATCGTTATCGTCGAGCGCCTGCTGAAAATTATTTATACCACCGCGAACGAAGAACACATTCTTCCATGACGCTTCCAAACCGATTTTAGGGTCGAGACTTAAAACGTCAGATGCCAATACGGTATTCCTTCTTCCGTCGAAAGTAAGATCCATGTCTACTTCTGCAAGCAGATTCATGTTCTTATTCAATTTGAAATTGTATCCGCCGCCAATAATTACACGCGGCGCTGTAAGTTCTGTTGATTTAACAGGAATATCATTCTGCGTTACATAAAATACTTCTCTCATTTTTTCGGTAAGGTTGAACGACCATGCATTGAATGTGGTGGTAACGTCACGTGCCATTATGCCTAATTTCCATTTGCTACCTTGTAGCTGTACACCTGCATCAAAGCCGAAGCCCCATGCGGTGGTGAAATCGCCTGCTTTACGATGGATCACTTTAGCATTCAAACCTGCATTGAGCATTTTATTTTTCTTCAGCTTTACCTGCTGAGCGAATGATACGAGGAAAGCATAGTCTGCCGATGAAAAGTTGGAGATGTTGCTGAAATTGATGGTGCCATCCGGTTCTACGAGAAATATGGTGTTGGGAATATCGTCGACTGCAAAACGCAGCAACGAAAGACCGATCACTCTTTTTTTATCTTTCAGAGGTAACGCAATACTTGCATAGTCGTATTTGCCTATTCCTGCAAAGTATTCGGCATGCATGAGATTAAGTTGCGGGTGATCTTTAACGTTAACCAAACCTGCAGGGTTCCAGTAACCAGAACTGCCATCGGTAACAGAAGCCACCTGGGCGCTGCCCATTGCGAGACCGCGGGCGCCTGCACCTATATTGAGAAACTCGTTGGAATATTTACGGAATTGCGCCCTGCTCAACTGGCACACCAATACGCTCAGTAAGAGGAGAACAGGGTAAAGGGTTTTCTTCATGGAAAAATTTTCGGAATAAGCATTTTTAGTACCTCATGTATCTATTCATCAACTGCCAATATGCCAAAACGGGGATTTAGCGAAATTATTGCATTTTTTACTAAAGCATTGAGTATTCCTTACATTTGCGTAAACCATTGATTTACTAGTCTTTTAGAATATTTTTATACGCATGAACCTGATCGACGAACTCACCTGGCGCGGAATGATCCAGGATACTATGCCGGGCACGAAGGAACTGCTCGAAAAAGAGCAGGTAACAGGGTACATTGGCTTCGATCCTACTTCGGACTCGCTGCATATTGGTAGTCTTGTACCGATATTGCTGCTTATGCACCTGCAAAGAGCTGGACATAAGCCTGTCGCATTGCTCGGAGGAGCTACCGGCATGATTGGCGATCCTTCGGGCAAAAGTGAAGAAAGGAACCTGTTGCAGGAAGAACAGCTTTTAAAGAATGTGGAGGGGATCAGAAGGCAGTTGTCGAAGTTCCTTGATTTTGAAAGCAAGGTTTCGAATAAAGCGGAGATCGTAAACAATTACGACTGGTTCAAGGGGATCGGCTTTATTGATTTTTTGAGAGATGTTGGGAAGCATATTACGGTGAATTATATGATGTCGAAGGATAGTGTACGCAAACGGATCGAGGGTGACACGGGGATTAGTTACACGGAGTTTGCGTACCAGTTGATGCAGGGATATGATTTTTACTGGTTGTATGAGAATATGAATTGCAAGTTGCAGATGGGAGGAAGCGATCAGTGGGGCAATATTACCACCGGCGCTGAACTGGTGAGAAGGAAAGCTGGAGGAGAGGCTCTCGGTTTTACCTGTCCGTTAATTACAAAAGCGGATGGAGGTAAGTTTGGGAAGACGGAGAAAGGCAATGTTTGGTTGGATGCGGAGAAGACGTCGCCCTACCAGTTTTACCAGTTCTGGCTGAATGCTACCGATGCGGATGCGGAGAAATGGATCAGGATATTTACGTTTTTAGATAAGGAAACGATTGACGGAATTATTGTTTCGCATAGACGTGATGCGGGTTTGCGGGGTTTGCAGCGTGCGCTTGCACGCGAGTTAACGATTTTCGTGCATAGCGAAGATGAATATTTGAAGGCGGTTGAAACCACAGAGAAATTATTTGCCGGAGCTAACGGACCTGCGGAAGCATTAAGTGTTGAGGATCTCGAAGGGATGGAGGGTGTGGTGAAATTTGATTACGATGTGGGTAAGATAAAGGCGGGTATTGATGTGGTGAGTTTTCTGGCTGAGGCTACCATTTTCCCGAGTAAGGGAGAGGCGAGAAAGATGGTGCAGCAGGGCGGCGTGAGCATTAATCGTAATAAGGTTAGTGATGTGAATAGTCGTATTGAAGAGGGCTTATTGTTACATGGCAGGTACATTTTGGTGCAGAAGGGAAAGAAAAATTATTACCTGGTGAAGGCGGTATAAGGCGTAAATTTGATTTGGAACCTTTTTGGGATGCATGTATTTTTGCAGCCCTTTTGAAATAGCGATTGGCCTATAGTATAATGGTAGTACAACTGATTTTGGTTCAGTTTGTCTAGGTTCGAATCCTGGTAGGCCAACCAGTTAACCCTAGCCACAGGGTCGTTTCCCTACCGGCGAGGACCCAGAACTATATTAGCTTTTTTGTCGTCGATCCTTTTCCTTAATTGTTCCTCGAATATTCTTTTGATCATATTTGGGCTTTCCCAGCACTCACAAACACGCATTGTGTTACAAAAAAAAGCTTTTTATCCTATAACACAAGTCCATCATAAGCGGAAAACATAAAACCTTAGAGCAATATCATTGTCAAATTTTTACCGTGTAAAACACCGTATCAATAAAAAACAAAGTATTGGAGTTCATCAGCACGTTCTCATCATGCATATCTCCAGAATTAATCCATACTCTGCATTAAAATAGTCCTGCCTCCGTGTGTTAACGAACCCATTACTTAAACGCAATGCGCTTATATCAGTAAGATTAACTGACGAGTCAGAAGTAATCTATACTTGCTTAACAGCAGAATTAAGATTTCCATCAACATTAAACAAATCCTAAGAAATCATATGCTGTTCCTGGAAATAATAAATTATGAAGTACCAGGCTGTGAAATATTCCAGTCAGGTAGCATAATACACTGCGTCCTTAATCTTTATAACGTGCCTGTTATCACTATCAAGGTAAATCTTCGATTCACCGCCTCTTGTCAAATATTGAGAATTTTCCGGAAGAGATTTTACAGACGCATACTCCTTTAAGCGCTCGGCCTATTCTTCTTTGATGATGAGCTGACTTTCGAAGTTTGTTTTAACCTCGGTACTTGTGCTATAGCCTTAGCATAAGAAGTTGCGGGTTGTTGTGCAATTATCTTGCGCTGTCTCAATGACAGTTCCTCGAACGATATGTTGAAGTTTTTGTCGGACGTCATCACTTAACATTTGACAATCAGTCATTAACTTTGCATACCATTTTATCAAGCTTATGAAAATAACATCGGCGAGCCAATATAAGAATGCGTTAGGACAGATTGAGAGGCTAATAAAGAAAGGGTTCGGCAATCTTTCCAAAAAAGAAACTGAACGATTAAAGCAAACTTCCATAGTCATTCAGGCATATGAGATGGTGAAGTTTAGGCGCAATTTATGTTTCATCTTTCTGATTCAACTTACTCTGATCGCTTGCAATACGCCAACAAGTAAACAATTCAAAGGCGATCCTGTTATTGCAGTTGAGTCCGAGGATAGTAGCATGAATCGAGCAATCCGTCATGCGCGCGAAACATTATTAAACTTTAAAAATGCGCTTACAAGCGATACCGGAGCAAAGCAATTTTCACTTAAGTTGAAATATCCTACACCAATTGGCCATGAACATATCTGGATAAGCCAGATAAAAATAATTAATGGTCAAATGAAAGGCATCATTGATAACTCACCAAATGACATTCCGTCTTTAAAACTCGGCGATACTATTTCAGTAAATGAAGAAGGAATAAGCGACTGGATGTTCATAAAGTCAGATAGTATCTATGGCGGGTTTACCATTCGTGTACTACGCGATAGAATGAATGAAACTGAACGCGCTAAATTAAATCGCTCGCTCGGTTACCCCTTTGCGCCCGAAAAATTATCATCGAATTTCACAGAGTTACCGAACTATCAATTTCTCCACAACATCTCCTCCCACTAAAAAATACATACCTTTCGAAACTTCGTGGAGACTGATATTTTTTATCCCGCCATTGAATTGCTTTGTCCATAAAAGCCTTCCATCGCTTTTATAAAATAGCAATGTGGTAGGCACTTGTACATTTACCTGTAGTACACCATTGCTGACCGGATTATTCAGCAGCGAAAAGTTTTTGTTTTTAGCAACTATATGCACGGTTCTGACAATGCTGTAATTAAACCTTCCATCCATATCAGTTTGTTTTAACCGATAATAATTATTGCCGTTTGCCGCATTGAGATCGGAATAGTTGTACGTAGTTGTTACACTACTGTTTCCT
>JADMIO010980215.1_pt1 | contig 58221 bp, 50 predicted proteins | sample 8958161 | NCBI WGS metagenome assembly JADMIO01 (sample SAMN16585339, study PRJNA669376) | soil metagenome | isolation source: Crop rotation soil | place: USA: Cullars Rotation, Alabama | collected 2011
GCCGCGACTTCAAGTCACGTGAATTCCAAGCTTCGGATCCCACTGTGCTGGAAAGAAATCATCCACGCCCGGAAAAAAACTGTCTGCATCATCTCAGGATAAATCCGTTTCCGCTCCTTCAAACAAACAAAAATCAGCACCTCTTACCGCAGAAGCAAAAGACAAAACAGATAGTAAGGTAAAGTCTGATCAGAAAACCAATAAGAGCTCTTCGACTCAGAAAAAGAAAACAGGCGGGAATAAAAAACAGAAAACTGCTTCAGGCGATGTTGCAAAAAATAGCCAGCAAACTCCCGCTGAGACAGAGCCGAGTTCTGTGGACAAGCCTGTGGGGCAAACAAAGAAAAAGAACAAAGCCGGAGACAAGTCTGTCGCCGAAAATCAACAAAGTGATCCTGCAAGTTCAAAACCATTGACCAAGGAAACTTCTAAAAAATCTAAACCCGGGAAGAACCAGAAGAAAAATAATGATGAGCAGAAAGATCAGCAGGTTGCAAAAACCCAGAGCAAAACAAAACAACCTCCGATAGCTCAGGCTGAACAAAAAGAGCCGGCCAAAGAAAAGCCTTCGAAGAAAACAAAGGCTCAAATGGAAAGCAAGAATAAACCTGTTGTCCCGGCAGCCGAACCCGTTGCGAAAAAAACGCCTGCTCCTAAGCCTTCAAAAGCAAAGACCCCGGCAGAAGTCAAGGATAAACCTGTTGTTCCTGCGGCCGAACCTGTTGCGAAAAATAAACCGGCGCCCAAGACTTCAAAGCCAAAGAAATCTGAAGAACAGAATAAGGATCTCGCGGAGAAATCTCAAAGCAAGTCAAAAAAAGCGGAGCCGGTGAAAAAGCAGGATGAGCCTCTGGCGAAAAATACGCAGACCAAAACTCAGCCGAAGGCGAATGAAGCGGCACCGGGAACTGTGAAAGATGCGGGCAAGGAATTGAAGAAAGTTTCTGCTCAGACACCGGAGACAAAACCGATAGAGCCGGCATCGGGCAATGCTTTGGCCAAGGAAGAAAAGAACCAGGACTATCTCAGGCAACCGACGGGTGAGGAGCCTGAAGACGATAGCCAAACCGAAGACGAGGCCGGTGGTGGCGGAGGCGGTGGCGGCGGTGGCGGTGGCGGAGCCACGCCTTATACGGAGCTGAGGAATTTCAACAAGTCTGATTTTGATGCCGGGATCAAGCTCGGATTGGACTACGGGATCAATTCTTCGTCTCCGGGTTTTATGGGAGGTCCCTTCCTGAATTGGAATATTTCTCCAAAGTTTGCGCTCGGCATCCAACCCTCTATAAAATTCAATAATTACAAGCTGTCGGTCGAAGCTCTGGAGCAAAGCTTTTACGATGTCACTTCGCTCGACTTTGACTCGACGAGCATACCTGATTCCATCGGCGGCTTTACAAGGACCTATTACTATACTTACAGCGAAGCCTATGATTCTATCGTTGTAAGCCGGAAGATCGCCAATGCAAACAGCATAGAGCTGGAGCTACCGCTGATGGGCTCTTACAAAATTTCAGAAGGATTTTTCCTTACAGGAGGATTATATCTCCAGTTTGGAAAACTGCCTTCCGTGGAAGAAGTGCTGGATACCCATACTTTCCAGCGATCCAATACCGATAGTTTCCCGAATTCATCCCCGGTCCTCCCTCCGCCCATAGCCAATGTGAACACTTATTTTTCGCATACTGCAACCTCCTTCGATCAGTATCAGCCTTCCAACCAGGGTAACACAAACAATCCTGCGCGGTTTGGTTATTTGCTCGGTCTGAACTACCGCTATAAGAATCGCCTGATGCTGGACCTTATGGTGCGACAGAATTTATCCGATGCGCGGTATATCACTGATGACAGAATAAGGAAGATCTACACGACACCGTACATCAGGATTTTGCTCGGGTATAATTTCATGGGAAAATAATTTCCGGCGACAACATTTAAAGTGCCGGTTCATAAGCCTTTCGGGGGATTATCTTCAAAATATCTTCAAAACGGTCTAACATTTCTAACTGAGCGGTCGTCATTGTTTGCATCGATCATCTTTCAACTTTAATTCTAAACCAAAAAACAATTTTATGAAAAAGCTTACTTCAATTTTAATCCTATTGCTTTGCTGCACCTCTGCAACATTTGCGCAGTATGTAGTGGAAGGCCATGTACTGGACGTCAATAGTGTTCCGGTTGTAAATCAAACCGTATGGATGAACGGAGATTCCATCAATAACCCCGGCGGTGGTTTCTGGGATCAGACTACGACCGATGTGAACGGTTATTATTCCATGCCGATACCCGGTACTGCACCATCGGGATGCGATGTTCATGTGTACACCGTATGCAGCGCAGGTTCTATCACAACGCACAATTATTTTTTCAGTGGTAGCAGCAGCATCACCTCGGATTTCCTTGGTTGCACAGGCATCACGCCTCCTCCTCCGCCCCTGTATGTTTCAGGTATGGTGTCTGACGGAAATAATCCTACAGGTCCCGGAGTTGAAGACGCCCTGGTTTATGTCATCAAGAAAGAGTATGACAGCATCAACAGCGATTACATTCTTACCCTGCTCGACAGTGCCTATACAGACAGCACAGGATGGTTTTATGCAAACTGGCCTTCAGGTCTCGGCTTCTTCGATGAAGTACTCGTGAAAGGAGTTATGCTTCCTGCGTCTCCGCTTTATGCTTCCCTGCTGCCCACTTATTCAAGCTCTTCCCTGCTTTGGTCAGGTGCCACAGCTGCATCTCCTAATGCACCAGCTAATATCATGATGGTGCCCGGTTCAAATCCCGGCGGTCCAGGCTTTATCGGCGGAAGCGTTCTCCAGGGTGCCAACAAAACAACCGGCCCCGGCGATCCTTTGGCGAAGAGGCTGATGCTGCTGACAGACAACAGCAACAACGGAATCGCTTATCAGTATTCAGATGCACAGGGTGAGTTCAGTTTCAGCAATCTCGCTTACGGTACTTACAAGTTGTTTGGAGATGTTTGGGGTAAGACTTCTACTCCGCTCATCGTTACCATCAGTGCTTCAAACCCGAATGCAGATGATATCGTCTTCGAAGAAAATTCAGCCAGCTTCGAAGGTCATTTCTCGACTTCTGTTCACCAGGTTTCTGCAAACCTGAAGAGCCTGAAGCTCTATCCGAATCCCGTGATGGATCAGTTTACCGTTACCGGTCTCGATAAGATCAGTGGCGACAAAGAACTGAGCATTTATACCATCAGCGGTATGAAGGTCTATCAGAAGAATTTCACCGATAAGAAACAGGTCGTTGTTCCTTCAGCACAATTGCCAGCCGGTACTTATATGCTTCACATAAGCACCAGCGAAGGAAGGATCAGCTATAAGATGGTGAAGTAAGGTTCCAATTGAGTCCGCACAAAATGTCAGCCCGGGGTTTAAACCCCGGGCTGTATTTTTTGTGCAATTTTTTTGAGATTATTTCGAGTAGAGCTTATGTTTTATGATCCTCCATTTGTGCAGCAGGTGAATGACTGACACGCGCAATACGCCCATTCCGTATTTCATACTGCGGCTGAAATTGATGCTGGAGGCATCTTCGAAATATTTGGTCGGACAGGTTACTTCGCCGATCTGGTAACCATTCATAAAGATCTGCGAGATCATTTCGTTGTCGAATACAAAATCGTCGCTGTTGTGTGTGAAGTCTATCGAGCGGATCACCGGAGCCGAGAAAGCGCGGTAGCCGGTATGGTACTCACTCAGTTTTTCTCCCAGCATGATATTCTCAAACAAGGTGAGGAAACGGTTGAAGATATACTTGTACATGGGCATGCCTCCTTTCAGTGCGCCCCCGCCGAGGATGCGGGATCCAAAGCAAACCGGGTAAACATCATAGGCGATCACGCCCGCCATGGCATGGATCAAAGTTGGCGTGTACTGGTAATCCGGATGAAGCATGATCACGATATCGGCTCCCAGCTCCAGTGCTTTTTTATAGCAGCTTTTCTGATTGCCCCCGTAACCCTTATTCTGCTCATGTACGATCACGTGCTGAATGCCGAGCCTGCGCGCTTCTTCTACCGTATCGTCCGGGCTCTTGTCATCCACCAGCACCACCTCATCCACAATATCGAAAGGGATTTCCCGGTAGGTACGTTCGAGCGTAAGCGCTGCCTTGTAAGCAGGTAATACGATAACTATTTTCTTTCCGTTGAGCATGAACGGCGCAAAGATAACAAGGGCAGCGGAAGTAAGCTACAGCGCCGGTCGAAGGGTTTAGTTTTTCAGCAACCGGCCTCTTTGGGAGAACCCGTTTCCATCATCGATCTTATAGAGATAAATCCCTGAAGGCAAGGTGCCCAGATTCAGCTCTGTTCTCCGGTCCCGGATCTTTATTTCGAAAATATTTTTTCCGCTCAGATCGGAAATGATCAGACGCGCAGCAGCCCGGCCGGGATAGTCGATCAGGACCCTGTCACTGAAAGGGTTGGGAAACAGCTGGACTTCAGACTGATCAGTCAGGTTTTCGACCGCGGTGATCTGCGGCAGGCAGGTATCTGAAAGACTGAGATTAAGGTTTGAATCAATGATACTTCGAACCATGGAGGTGTCATTTAAAAAGGAATCGGCAAATGCGGGTGTGTAGGGAACAGGAACATAACCCGATTCCAGTACGGCGGGAAAATGCATGCAGGAGACCGAGTTCCCGGACGAGTCCGTTTTGATGAGGAAGCAGTATTCAGATTCCGAATTGGGCTGGGTGCTGCCTCCGATCGCGAAGCCTCCGTCAGAAGCTTGCAGCACCACCTGTCCCTTGTCGATGGCTGCACCGCCAAACGAGTGGCCCCAGATCAGTGTTCCTATACTATCCGTTTTCAAAAGTCTTACATCGCCATCAACGTCCGAGGTCACCATGATAAATCCATTGTCCGAAGTTCGTTTCAGATCATGCCCGGTACCCGCTGAGTAGATCTTCGCCCAGATCGGGTTTCCATTGTTGTCTGTTTTCATCAGCATCACATGACTATTCCTTTCTCCGCAGATCAGAATACTTCCATCTGGAAGCTGCAGCAGGCTTCGGCCCTGGGATTGGGCCAGGGAATCGTACAGCTTTAACCAGATCGTTTGACCGGCACCGTCCATTTTCGTCAGAAAAACATTCGAGGACATTTCTCCTGTAGCGATGTATCCTCCTCCCGATTCATTTTTGATATCGAGTGTGACATCATAAGAAGACTGATCGGTTTTTCGCGACCAGATCACGGAGCCTGTACTGTCGAGCTTTGTAAACCAGGCGTCCCGCACATTTCCTCCGCCTGTCATCCGGATCCCGCCGAGCACGTAACCCTTATCCGGTGTGCCCTGGATACTGTTGAAAGATGTTTCGGTGAGCGGATCCGTAGCAATCGTTTTGAGCCAGGCAGGAGTTCCGGTGCTATCGGTCTTGAGGACGAATGCATCAATGCCATTTTCCTCAGTGCCGGTGACCACATATCCTCCCTCCCCGGTCTGGGCAGCTCCGAAACTATGCAGCTTGCAATTTGCTCCGATCTCATCCTTCATCCTGATCTTGTTGCCCAGGCTATCCGTTTGCAGCATGAATAAATTCCCGCTTGCGATATCACCATTTCCAATCAACATGTATCCCTGAGCCGAGGAAGGCAGCAGAACGAAGCTGGCATTCCGTGTTCCTGCGAAAATGGTTTTGTGAAAACTGGTTTGCCCGGTGCTTTGCATCGTCAGGAGAAACATCATTAAAGTGAGCCTGAGGTTCATGTCCAAGGGATTAGAAGTATTGAAGATAATGCGGGATTAGGTACAGCTTTGCCGTTGCTGAGCGTCTACCGGAAATCAGACAATTACATTACATAGCAGTCCGAATCAATACTTGTCATCCACGATCTTCATCGAAGTAACAATCAGATTGCTGCTTGCCTTGGCGAGGAGTCTGTCCTCCATATCGTAAACGGCACATTCTGCATGCACGATCTTCTTACCCGAACGGATGACCTGGGATCTTGCGCGGATCTGTTCTCCTAACCTCGCGGCATAGAGAAAGTCCACATTCAGATTCATCGAAGTGTAGTGGCTTTCCATATCCAGGCTGATTACGGCCCATCCGATCGCCTCATCCATGATCGTCGACATCATGCCTCCGTGTATATTGCCGTAGGGATTGGTCATTTCTTTTTTGATCGTCAGGCTGAATTCAGCTTTCCCTTTTTCGATTTTCTCCAGGGTAAATCCCAGCCAGTTGCCCGCAGGCGATCTTCCCTCGGTTACTTTTTTTCCCAGGAAATGGTCTTTGATGTATTGCAGTACGGAGCCGGTCATTGCTTTTTTTGTTTTGATTGTTTCTGTTCGCGGAGTTTCAGCACGGCTTCTATCATCGTCCTTATTCTGCGGTCGCGGGTCTCCTGTCTTTTTGCTCCAACGATCCCTTCCACGTATTCTTTTTTATGGGTGAAGGATAATGAGTAGAAAAATTCTGCAAGCCCTTTGTGCGGCTTCATTTGTTTCAACGCATCGCCGGGCAGGGTCACCGTCCTCCCGATAAAGTCTATGCCCTCGATCTTTCTTTCTTCCGGAGCCAGCTCGCGTTTCAAACCCAGGGTTTCGTCCCGGTGCCGGAATCGCATGCCGGTCCAGTTCTCATCGATGGCCACCGAACTGACACCCTCATAGTCCGAGTTGTACACGATCTCCCATCCTTCGTCCCGGTAAAGGTCTGATGAGATGTTCCCTGTTTTCTTGGGATAGGCGATCCAGAACAGAACACCGGGTTTCAGTCTTTTCGCGATCCCGGGGAAGCCAGCGTCGAGCCGCTTCCGGTCGGTTGCAAAGAATACGAGTTGGGAGATGGCCTGTTTTCCGGTCAGGGAAGTTTTGAGTTCGCAGTCGTCAAACAGCGTCTTTACATCTTTCGTGTCACCGATCAGCCATAGTGGTGCTCCGGTGTCGATGCGCATCTTCCTGCTGAGACTCATGAAAATATTTGCGGACAAATGTATCAAACAAAAAACGGATCGAAATAGTTCCGACCCGTTAGTTTCTGGTGAAATAATCTGTTATCTGTTTATCGAGAGCGCCTTGTTGATCACGCCTTCTTTGGTTTTTATCCTGATCATATAGTAGCCCGGCGCAATCGCTGAAATATCGATACTGTGTGTTGTTTTATTCCGGTCGAGGTTTTGGTTCAGGACCGTCGCTCCAACAGAACTGATGATGCTGATCTCTTCTGCTTTCAGTTCTTCACACGAGAGGAATACCTGGTCCCTGGCGGGGTTCGGGTAAATCCTGATCCGGCTATCCTGGCTATTCAAATCTCCAACAGCGGTGGGCACCTGGCGCACGGCGGTGTCTGTGCCGCAGTTATTGGAAACGACAAGCTTCACATCGAGATTCCAGGTGATGCTCATGGCGTAGGTGTGTACCGGATTCATCTGCGTAGAGGTAAAGCCGTCTCCGAAAATCCAGAGGTAGTTGACTACATTCTGAGAGCCGGATGGGGTGAAATGATAGGTGTTGGCTTCGCGTACATAAGAGATACCATCCACTTTGGCCATGGGGGCGATGTTGAGGTTGATGGTATCCGAAGTAATACAGTAGTGATCGACCTCTACCCAGTAAAGACCTGAGACATTGGTAACCGTGATGGACTGAACAGAGTCGCCTGTGCTCCAGATATAAGTTCCTCCGGGGTTGCCTGCATTCAATACCAGCGGGATCGATTCGCAGAAGGAGGTATCGGATCCGAAGTTGACGACCGGCGGAGCGCCGAGTGCGGCAGACGCCAGGGTCCGGTTACTTTCGCATCCGTTAAATGTTGCGCTCACGTAGAGTACTGTGTCTCCGCTGATATTGGGGAATAACAGATTGCCTCCGGTATAAAGCGAGAGCCCGCCTGTGGGGACATCATACCAGTTGTAAACATTGTTCAGCTGAGAATCTATAAGCACCAAAGCGGTTCCTCCGGGACAGACAGTATCCGGGAAAACCGTAGGCGGAGTCACAGGTTGCTTGACGATAAAATTGATCATTGCTGAAGAATCGTTACTGGACAAATTGTCGGTGGCGAGCTGTGTATAAGCTTTGAGCGTATAGTTACCTGGAAGCGGGTTTATCGTTCCGAAGTTCACGGTGTCTGTTGTATTGGGAGCGAGGGTATTGGTGTAGGTCTGCGTGAGCGTGCCTGTGGACGGGCCGGTGTACGTGGCACTCACCTGAAAATTGGATTGTGCAATGGTTCCGGTATTCTTGATCACTGCTTTGACGGGTATCTGAGCGTTTGCACAATACTGGGTGTTGTTTACCGGTTGCGGCATAGAGAAGAGTGCCAGGTCGTTGGGGTTTGCCGGGATAAAAGTGATATTGCCCACGAACCAGCGCGGCGTAAATGTGCCGGTTGGAAACTGGCCTACATATCCGGGACAGGACGGGGACGTTCCGCTCAGCAGGTCTACCCCTCCGTTACTATAGACATTCAGTCCGGCATTGTTGTAATACAGCGTATCGCCGGAAATAACAACTGCCAGTCGGGCTGTCGCACCGGCCGCAATGGTGAGATTCATTCCTGAAAATATGGGTGTAACGCCCGAAACGGCGGTAGAGATCACCGGAGATGTGGTGTACTGTGTCCATCCGTTTCCAACGGTTACTGAAGGAGCGCCGGTAAGCTGAGAATTGGTGTACCATAAACTATAGGTCATCCCGTTGCTCTCGGTGCTATGGTACATAGACAGGTTGGTGAGCGCGATCGTGAAAGCATTGTTGTTCTTCAGACCAAATGCAACGAACGCAGGTTGATTGACCGGAGCGGTGATCAGATAAGTTGTGATCGTCGTACCTGTGCTGATGGTCGTTTGCGCATGTCCCGTAATGGCAAAAAAAGCAAACAAAGAAAGGAGTAACGCTTTTCTCATACTTAGAAATTTAGATAGCTTGAAAGTTAAACAATTGTATTCATTTCTAATAGTATCCAAAAGGATGACCGACCTATTCTAAAGACGGGTAAAAAACAAGACGGGTTGAATTTTCAACCCGTCTCGAAGATGTTATGGCAGTTCTATCGGGAGATCAGCAGGTTTTTGCTGGTATAGCCCTCTCGGGTAAGGATCCTGACCAGATAGCTGCCTGCAGCCAGGTTGGATACATCCAGGTGGTATTCCGATTGCCGCCCTTGAGCTTCTTGATTCAAAACCATAGCTCCGAGGCTATTGAAGAGCGTAATTTTCTCGATAGGAATTTCCCGGGTCCTGATGAATAGTTCTTCTGATGCCGGGTTCGGATAGATGCTCAGCCCTTCGTCCCCGGTGCCCGGATCCGTTATCGCCGTAGGCACCATTCTCACTGCGGTATCCGTACCACAGCCATTCGAGACCACGAGTTTTACATCCAGATTCCAGGTGATGCTCATCGCATACGTGTGCACAGGATTTATTTGCGTGGAGGTAAAGCCATCTCCGAAGATCCAGAGATAATTAAGGACGTTCTGCGAACCGGACGGTGAAAAATGGTAGGTGTTGGCCTCTCGCACGTATGAAATTCCATCCACTTTAGCGATGGGAGCAATGTTGAGCATGATCGTATCGGAGCCCAGGCAGTAATGATCGACTTCAACCCAATAAAGGCCAGACACATTGGTGACGGTAATAGACTGCGTCGAGTCGCCTGTGCTCCAGGTATAATTGCCTCCGGGGTTTCCTGCGTTGAGTACGAGTGGAATTGATTCACAGAAAGCTGTATCGGATCCGAAATTGACAACCGGCGGCGCGCCCAGGGCAGCAGAAATAAGTACGCGGTCGCTTTCGCATCCGTTCAGTGTGGACGTCACATACAAAACCGTATCGGCCGGGAGATTCGGGAAAAGCAGGTCGGGTCCTGAGTACACGAGCGAACCTGAGGCCGGCTCGTCATACCAGTTGTAGACAGCATTGAGCACCGGATCAGGGAATATATATGCCGTGCCTCCGGGACAAACGGTATCAGAGTTTACAACCGGAGTTGCCACAGCAGGTTTGATCGTAAAATTGACCGATCCGGAAGTATCGTTGGCTTTTAAAGAATCCGTTGCAAGCTGGGTGTAGGCTTTCACGCTGTAATTGCCCGGGAATAAAAGGACGGGTCCGAAGGTGACGGTGTCAGTAGCATTAGGCGCCAGGGAACCGGTATAAGTGGTGGTAAGTGTGCCCGAAACAGGTCCTGTGAAATTTGCGCTCACGGGGAAGTTTGACTGGACTGCCGTTCCGGAATTTTTGATCAGCGCTTTTATCGGCAGGGGAAGGTTGTGACAGATCTGAGCATTGTTAAGAGGCTGTGTGATCGCCTGAGCTTTTATGTCATTAGCGAAATTCGGAGCGAAGGTGACGAAGCCTGTGAAAAACCGGGGGTTATTGGTAAACCCGTATCCCACGTATTGTCCGGCGATCTGGTAGTCACCGGTTCTGAGTGTAATACCGTTCGCGGTGAACGAATTTGGTGTGCAGGATCCCGGTACCGTACCGAATCCGCTGTAGTAATTGGTGCCCGTAGTGTTGAGCGCAAATCGGTAAATGGCTCCGGGCGGAATGTTGAAACTCATCGTTGGGATCACGGTATTGACGCCGGTTGTAGTAATTCCACTCACGACATTGGAAGCTACCTGAGTCCAGGTTGGCCCGGAAAGGGTCACGGGTCCGCTCAGCGAAGTAGAAGTATACCACAGGGCACTGGTCGTTCCATTGTGCGTCGTCATGGTCCAGTTACCAACAGACTGCATCACAATAGGTCCGCCGGTGGCATTTTCTACGATGAAGGTGATGAAACTCCCAACCCCTGAATTATTTGTACCCGTGTACCCGGTACTGCCTATCGTGGTATTAAGAGTCGTCTGGCCGAAGCCCGGAACGCAAACAAGTAAAGTGAAAAAGAAGAGTAGTGTTTTTCTCATGAGGAGTAATTTAAACTTCGTTGAAAGTTAAAGAAATCCGCCTGATTAGAAGCAAACAAATCGTGGATGCAGGGCACAAAAAAAGCGGCTGAAAGGTCCAGCCGCTTTTCAGTTTGTCAAAGTCTTTTATCGGACGATAGAGAAAGTTCTGTGTATAAACCCTCGGTCGGTTCTGACCCTTAAACTATAATTTCCCGGAGCCAGAGCGGAGGTGTTGATCCGGTGTTCCGATTTTCCCTGAGGCCAGGATTCCTTCCATACTACAGCACCCAGGGCATTGACAACTACGAGCTCTTCGGCCTTGGCCTGCTTCACACTCAGGAAAATTTCCGAGGAAACGGGGTTGGGATAGAGACTGAACTCCTCCTGCACTCCGGACAGTTCGCCTACCGCTGTCGGAACCGTTCTTACCACCGTATCCGGGCCGCAGTCATTGGAAACGACCAGCTTCACATCGAGATTCCAGGTGATGCTCATCGCGTATGTATGCACCGGATCCATCTGGGTAGAGGTGAATCCGTCTCCGAAGATCCAGAGATAGTTGTCTACATTCTGCGGGCCTGAAGGTGTGAAATGGTAGGTATTAGCCTCCCTGACATAAGAGATCCCGGTAACCTTGGCTGTAGGTGCAATGTCTACAACGATCGTGTCGGAAGTAATGCAGTAGTGATCTACTTCTACCCAGTAAACTCCCGACTGATCGGTGATGGTGATGGACTGCACCGAATCGCCGGTGCTCCAGACATAAGTTCCTCCCGGGTTTCCTGCATTCAATACCAGCGGGATTGATTCACAAAAACTGGTGTCGCCTCCGAAATTCACAACGGGCGGCGCACCGAGACCGGCGGAGATCAAACTGCGATCGCTTTCGCAACCTCCCGAGAAAGCGCTCACATAGAGTACCGTGTCTCCAGGGAGATTAGGGAAGAGCATATCGGGGCCGGTGAAAACAGGGCTGCCTCCCGCGGGAGTTGTGTACCAGTTGTAAGTGACGCCCGGTTGCGGGTCGGGATAGATATAGGCCGTGCCTCCGGGACAAACTGTATCGGAAATCACGTCAGGTGCCGGTACCGGCTGAAGAACGGTGACCCCGATAGCCACGGAAGAATCGTTGCTCGGATAGCCATCGTTGGGCAGGCTGGTATAGGCTCGCATCTGGAAACTGCCGGGTATTCCGTTGAAGGTGCCGATCGTAAAAGTATCGGAAGCGAAGGAGGCGAGAGTGCCTGTATAGGTATTGGTCAGTGTGGTATTGGTAATTCCGGAGAAGGTTGCTTTTACATTGAAATTCGATTGCGGATTTGTACCGGAGTTGAAGATGGTCACTTTCACCGTCACGGGTGTATTGTAGCAAACCTGCACATTGTTCGCAGGGGTCAGCACATTAACAAGAGAAAGATCGTTGGGCGAATTCGGCGAAAAGATCTGGATCTCGCGGTGATTGGGATTTACCTGCCCGGAGATCGGCTGGCAGTTGAACATTCGGATCTTGACAGTGGTCACCGGGATGAACACCATCGAGTCCACCTGCACCCCGCTGGCGGGATTGCTGTAGCTCATGATATTCTGATAGGTGGCACCGTCCCAGTATTGCAATGTGCAGGATCCAAGGTTCCTGGTTTCCTTATACAATTTCACTTTAGCCACGGTGACGGGCGCGGACCAGGTAAACTCGATATACTGCCCCGTAGAGACCCAGCCCCAGATCCCTGTGCCGGTTGATCCGTAAGCCGGGATCGCATTATTGTTATAAAGTTCCGGTCCGTAGCCCAGTGCAGTTTGTCCGCCTCCGGAATGAAAGGCTACGGCTGTAAGAGCGAGGTTGGTCTGAGCAGAGCTTTGTTGCGTAAGTACAAACAACAAAGGCAGAACAGGGAAAGCCCTGAAACAGGTAAAAAAGAGTTTCATGATTCTAGATTTGAGTCTAAAAGTTAGAACTAAAAAACGGAAACGCAAAGGTTTTGGCGACTTTATGGGAGACCGGTCGGGGGAAAACTCATAAGGCGTTTAAGTTGAGTCGACAAGCTCATCCGCAGCCTCCGGTAATTTTCGAACTTAATACATTAGGTTTGTCATCCAATCCCACCTGATGACTATCACCCAACTCGAATATGCGGTAGCCGTTGCTACTTATAAAAGCTTTGTAGCTGCTGCAGAGAAGTGTTTCGTTACACAACCAACACTCAGTATGCAGATCCAGAAACTGGAGGAAGAGCTGGGTGTGAAACTATTCGACCGGAACAAACATCCGATCGCCGTAACAGCGACGGGCGAGGCGATCATATCGCAGGCCCGGCTGGCTCTGGCGGAATGTGAGAAAATCAGCGAGCTGGTCCAGCATCAGCAAAACAAACTGGAGGGATTATTCCGTTTCGCGATCATCCCGACTATAGCGCCTTATATCCTGCCTGCTTTCCTGGAGCATTTCGTTCCGCTTTATCCCAAGGTGAAACTCAAGGTGCAGGAAATGGAAACCGATAAAGTCGTCAAAGCACTTCGTAACAATGAGATCGATATAGCGTTGGTTAGTACACCGCTGGAAGAAACCGGGATCAAGGAATTCCCCTTGTTCTTCGAACCATTCGTCGGATATTTTTCTCCCGAAGAAAAAGCGCTCAGCAAGAAACTGATCAATCCTCAGGACATAGCGCTCGAGCGGATCTGGCTTCTGAACGAGGGACATTGTATGCGGAACCAGGTGATCAATCTTTGCAGCGACCAGGTACAACGTCTCCAGGCCGAAAAAAGTTTCCGGTACGAGTCGAGCAATGTTGAAACCTTACGCAAACTGGTGGACCGCAACAAAGGAATGACGGTGCTCCCTGAGCTTTCGACCTTTGAATTCTCCGAAGATCAGCAGGATCGCATCCGGTATTTCGAGGATCCCGAACCCGTACGCGAAGTGAGCCTGGTATATAATGAACATTTTGTGCGCCTCTCACTCCTTCAAAGCCTGGCAGATAGCATCTCGCAGCTTGTTCCCGATAAGATGCGGGTACAGAAAAAGAACCGGAGAGTGTTGCGTATTCAGTCCGCTAAACTCTAAGGATCAGGATCCGGTTGGCACCGGAGATGATCACACTTGTTTCAGCCCCCAAACTTTCTCTCAGCCGGATAAATTCCGCTTCGTCGGAGATTTCATTGATCATGTAGTTTAAGACCAGGATGCCGGGATTTTGAACTTTGTTCCGGCAGTTGGTCAGAAATGTATCTTCATTCACCAACACAGCTTTTCTGCCTAAGAAAACATCGACGACGACAAGGTCGAACCTGCGCAGGTCTTTCTCAACAAATAGGGCGGCATCCGCACAAACCCATTCGATCCTGCTGTGAAAGGAACCGGGCATCAGTTCCTGCGCCCAGCTCAGCACCTGTTCATCGAGCTCCACAAGTACACTATAGGGCCGGCATCCCTTTTCATCGAGAATATGCAACGCGCTTCCGAGTCCCGTTCCGAGGAGCAGCATATTTTTCACCCGGGGCAAATCTTCTCCGATGGTCGCAAAAGCGCGAACGAGAGGTAGATAGCGATTGCCAAAGGAGTACAGGGCGTCGTCCGTGGTCAACTGCCAGACCCCTTTATAAAGCGAAAGTTCCAGCACCGGGTTCACCATGCTGGAAGCAGTTCTCATCCTGAAAGGAAAAAAATGACTGAGTAGTTTCTTATATCGGGGTATCCGGATCAAAAAGGCTATTGAGGTTTATAGTATCGCATAGCATCGGCGACCTTGTTCCGGATATCCTGGATGCGTCTCTGATCTGCAGGATGCGTACTCAGGAATTCGGGTGGTTTTACTCCGCCTTTGGCTGCCATTCTTTCCCAGAAACTGACTGCCTCGTTCGGATTATAGCCGGCCATAGCCATAAAGATAAGTCCCATCTGATCGGCCTCGCTCTCCTGGTCGCGTGAAAATTTTAAAAGCCCCAGAGAGCCGCCAGCTCCTACCGACATCGTGAAGATCTGTTCGGCCCTGGTGGGATTGGTGCCGACCAGTTTATCCAATCCGTATTCAAATCCTTCGGCAAGCATCTGCTGACTCGCTCTTTCGTTTCCATGTCTGGCTATAGCGTGCGCGATCTCATGTCCCATCACGACGGCGAGGCCGGCCTCGGTCTGGGTTACGGGAAGGATGCCTGTATAGACTCCGACCTTTCCCCCGGGCATGCACCAGGCATTGGCTTCGTTGTTCTGGATCAGGTTGAACTCCCATTGATAGCCGCTGATCGTTCCGCCCTGACCAAGATTATTGAGGTATTGCTGTACGGCAGCAGACATCCTGGCGCCGACGCGTTGGACCATGAGGGCTTCGGGCGTTCCGTTGGCTTTCGGATACTTTACATATTCGGTACTGGCGAGCTGGCGCATCGTACCCTCGTCCACGAGGTTCAGGGTGCTTCTGCCGGTGACGGGGTTTTTATAGCAGGAATTGAAAACAACCGCCAGAAAACCCGCGAGCACACAAAATAAAATCCGTTTCATATCCTGTTTTTCAGGAGGACGGAAAATATCTGTACCAGTAGCGATTAGTTGCGGGAGCGCAGTCTGCGACGGAACAGCGGGACCTTGCTCTCATTGCCGTTAAGCAATCTGCCGATATTCTTATAATGCGTGAGGACCACCAGGCAGGCCGTTGCAATCGCAAAAACCCGGTAACTCACTTCAGGCTCATGGAAGATGAAAAGTATCAGCAACGGAAAAGCAACGCTGGCTGTGATGGAACTCAGAGATACGTAACGGGTGATGAAGAGAATAAAGAGGAACACACCGGCCAGGCTCACGGCGACCAGGGGCTGAATGGAGAGGATCATTCCGAAGAGGGTGGCGATGCCCTTGCCTCCTTTGAAGTCAGCCCAGATGGGGAAGATGTGCCCCAGCACTGCAGCCAGGCCCAAAAGCACCTGCAAATTGGTGATGGCCTCGCTGTCCCAGGAGAAAGCCGAGAGCAGGGAAAGTTTCACCGCGATAAAGCCTTTCAGCATATCGATAAACATTACCCAGGAACCCGCTCTGGGTCCCAGGATCCTGAAGGTATTGGTCGCACCGGCGTTACCGCTTCCGTGCTCCCGGATATCAATGCCATATATCCTTTTGCTTATCCAGACGGCTGTGGGAACAGAACCGATGAGGTAGGCCAGGACAATTAGAATTGCGATTACCATTCTGTTATTTCTTGAGGCGAGCGGCAAAAATACTCGTTTCGCTCTATTATTCTACCCCCGGTTCGATCCAAAATTTGTTAAGAGGGGATTCCTATTTTAAAAACTGTAAAGCCAGCCAGTTATGCTGAGTTTTTCCTTTTATAAATTTAAAACCTGTTTTGTCGGCCGCAGTACAAATAATTTCCTGATCTTCCTCCAGGATACCACTTAACAACAGGCTTCCGTTTTCATTTAAGCGCCCGTATAGTTCATTCATATACTGCAGGAGAATATGCCGGTTGATATTGGCGAGAATGATATCGAACTTTCGCTCACCGGCGGCTTCCAGTGATCCCGTTTTTACTTCGATCTTCTTTGTGTGATTTCTCGCGATGTTTTCCATGGCATTCTCATAGCACCAGGCATCGTTATCGATCGCGAGAATTTCCTGTGCCCGGAGCAGCGAAGCAAGGATGGCCAGGATGCCGGTACCTGCCCCGAAGTCCAGAACTGTCTTCGACGCGAAATCCATTTCCTTCATCAGGCTCATCATAAGCTGGGTCGTAGCATGATGACCGGTACCGAAAGACATCTTGGGTGTGATGATGATCTCGAAAGTGGTGTTCACTTCGACCCTGTGAAAATCGGCCCGCACGGTACAGAAATCTTCCACGATCACCGGCTGAAAATTCTTTTCCCAGTCTTCGTTCCAGTTGGTCTTCTCTATCTCTTCGATCTCAAATTTCAAATGGTAAACACCGAGGATCTCTTTTACCGTTTGTTCATCATATTTTTCTGAACCAACAAAGGCATAGAGCACGTCCCCGGTTTCCTCAAAGCCTTCGAAGCCTGCATCTGCCAGCAAGGCCGTGAGGATCTCTCCGGTTTCTTCGTCCGGTATAGGGATGCTCAGTTTTTTGTGCGCCATGGGACGGCAAAACTACGGCTATCTTTCCCGCTGTTTTGTTTTTCTTATCTTGTATCAAACCCTTGGCTTGCCTCAGCATCAGCTATATACCGATGAAGAACTGATAGCACTCTATCGCCAGAGTCATGATAATGAATGGCTGGGTGTTTTGCTGCAGCGCTATACGCTGTTGCTCCTGGGTGTGGCGATGAAATATCTGAAGGACCGTTCTCAGGCGGAGGACGCTGTTCAGCAGATCTTTCTCAAGACCCTTACTCATCTTCCTGAAGACCCGATCGGAAATTTCAAAGGCTGGCTTTACGTGCTCATGAGGAACCATTGTCTGCAGCAACTGCGGGGTAAGGTCTATGTAGCCGGAGACGAAAAGCTGCAGTGGGTTTCGGACAACAATCCCGACAGCATGAAAGAGGTTCTGGAGAAGGAGCAGCGTCTGGACGAGGTGGAGGAGGCTTTGGAAAAACTCAATGAGCCCCAGAAAAAATGCGTCACCATGTTTTATATGAAGAAGCAGAGTTACCAGGAGATCATGGAACAGACCGGGTACAGTTATATGGAAGTGAAGAGCTACATACAGAACGGGAAACGCAATCTCAAAAACCTTCTGACAGGAAAAGAAAAGAATCATGACTGATATGCAGGAAATGCCTCAGGATAGCAAGGGAAGAATTCCCGAAGACAAGCTGCTGGCTTATCTCGAAGGCAGGCTCAGCCCGGAGGAGCAGCGGCAGGTGGAGCTTTGGCTTTCGGAGGAAGGAATGGAAGCCGATGCGGTGGAGGGTTTGCAGCAAATACCTGCGGGAGAAGTCAGGCAGTCCGTGGAAAAACTCAATTATCAGCTTCGGAAAAAGCTAAAGGCTAAAGACCGGAGACGGGCGAAACCGATCATGGGTAATCGCTGGGCTATTATCGCTATTATCCTGATTCTCTTACTCGCAGTAGTCGGATATCTAATCCTGAAAATGATGGTCAGATAGTCCCGGTATAATTTTCAAAAAAAGTCCATTTAAAACTTTGTGTCATAAATAGGCGCTATTATCTTTAGCCGCCTTTTTACCTCTATATGAATCTATTCCAATTATCTAAAGCTGCGCATTATGCAGATTTACAGGGCTTTTGCCTGCAATACGAGCGTGTCTTCAGGTCAACCGATCTGATTTATGAAACTGTCGAGCGCTTTCGGGAGGAGTATGTTCTATTCCGGAAACTGATCACTGCCGGGAAGAGCCGGCTGCTCAATCTCCAGCAGGATAAACAGGACCGGCGCTCGGAGATCGCGGATCAGATCCTGCCTCTATGCCGTATTGCGGCTTACTGGGCCAAGACGAATCATCAATACGAGTTGCTGCATGTGTTCAATGTGACGGAGGCTCAGCTTACCCGTTCTCATGATTACAAGGCGATCGGGTTTTGCATGGATATCATCGAGGAATTAAACAATCACCGGACTTCTCTTTCCAAGATCTCCTCTGCTGATATAGAAAAGTCGCATCGGTTGCTTCAGGGTTTCCAGCATATTCTGGAGGAAGAGTTCGAACTTTCCAATGACATAGCCGCAGAAATAAAAAACGCAGCCGCGCGTGTGGATGGTCTGGTGAACAGGATCGATGAATGCATGGAAGGCTCCGATAGTCCGGCGCTGATGCAGATCTACCATGCTTACCAGGAATTGAGAAAGAAGCATCAGGAAGAAACGGCGACGCAACCGGTGCTCGTTTAGCCGACGAAAAATTCGCGGCTTCGGGTTCAGACCTTATTTTTACTGCATGAAGCCATCCATACCGCAGGGCACCCGGGATTTTTCTCCTGCCGAGGTGCGCAGGCGGCAATACATTTTCGATACGGTCCGGAAGATCTTTGAGCTCTACGGTTTTCAACCGCTGGAGACACCGGCCATGGAAAACCTGGTCACGCTAACCGGAAAGTACGGTGAGGAAGGCGATCGCCTGATTTTCAAGATCCTCAATAACGGGCTTCACGAGAAAAAAGAGGCCGACAAGCAAAGGCTGAATGAAGAATGGGATAAGATACTGGATAAGCCTTTTTCATCTCCGGTCGTTACCGAGCGTGCGCTTCGTTATGATCTCACGATTCCTTTTGCGCGCTATGTAGTGATGCATCAGAATGATCTGGCCTTTCCGTTTCGCAGATACCAGATGCAACCCGTATGGAGAGCCGACCGGCCGCAGAAGGGCCGCTATCGCGAGTTCTGGCAATGCGACTGCGATGTGGTGGGCAGCAATTCGTTGATCAATGAGGCCGAGCTGCTTTGTATTTATAGAATGGCTTTTCACGAGCTGAAACTTCCTCAGGTGATCGTCAAGATCAACAGCAGAAAACTGTTGGCCGGTCTTGCAGAGCTTGCGGGGATGCCCGAGAAAATGATGGACATCACGATCGCGCTGGACAAGCTGGATAAGATCGGTTGGGATGGTGTAGCTAAGGAACTCGAGCAAAGAGGTATCAGCGAAACAGGAATTGAAAAGACCCGGCAAGTGATCACAGCCTCCGGAAACAACTCCGAAAAACTGAACGCATTGAAGGAGTTGATGAAGAACAGTGAAGTTGGATTGAAAGGCATTGCGGAACTTGAAGAGACGATCCGTCATCATGATCAGCTGGCCTCCGAGGAATGGAATTCGGCGCTTACTGTCGATATCAGTCTTGCCAGAGGGTTGAACTATTATACCGGGGTGATCATGGAAGTGAGTTGCGATGCGGTGAGGATGGGAAGTATTGGTGGCGGAGGGCGTTACGATGATCTTACCGGTTTGTTTGGATTGAAAGGCCTGAGCGGAGTCGGAGTTTCCTTTGGCATCGACCGGATCTATGATGTGATCGAAGAGCTGAATCTTTTCCCCGAACAGATTGAGGTGAGTGCGAAAGTTTTGCTGGTGAATTTCGGAGGAGAAAATGAAACTTATTCGCTTCGCGTTCTGCAGGAGCTCAGGAAACAAGGCATCGCTGCGGAGATCTATCCGGATGCGGCCAAATTCGATAAGCAGATGAAATATGCCAACAAAAGAAACCTTCCTTTTGTGATGCTGAACGGAGACGAAGAGCGGGAGAAGGATCTGATGAGCCTGAAAGATTTCAAATCCGGAGAACAAAAAATGGTTGCTCTGTCTGAAGCTGTTTCTATTCTAAAAAAATAATCCATGCCTGTGAAAAAACCTGTCGGCTGTTCCTGGCCCGGAGACGATGAGCTGATGAATCAGTATCATGATGAAGAGTGGGGCGTGCCTCTGCATGATGACCGGAAGCTTTTCGAGTTCATGGTGCTGGATGCGTTCCAGGCGGGGCTGAGCTGGAAAACCATTCTCCATAAAAGAAAGAACTTTCACAAGGCCTTCAACAGTTTCGATGCGAAGAAGATCTCGAAGTATGATGATAAGAAAATTGAAAGCCTTCTGCAGGATGCCGGCATCATTCGCAATCGCCTGAAGATTTTAGCGACCGTTGAAAACGCCAAAAGATTTCTCGAAGTGCAAAAAGAGTTTGGAACTTTCGATAAGTACATCTGGCAGTTTGTAGGCCACAAGCCAAAGCTCAACAAATACAAAAGCAACCAGGAAGTTCCGGCGAAAACCAAAGAATCAGATGCGATGAGCAAGGATCTTCAGGCGCGGGGTTTCAAGTTTGTGGGATCGACGATCTGTTATGCCTTCATGCAGGCTGCGGGGATGGTGAACGATCATGCAACCGGTTGTCCGCGCCACAAGGCCGTTGGTAAGGTCCAATAAAAAACCCCGCTTGCAGCGAGGTTCCTTATAAAAAGTTATCCGGTTATCTAAACAGACCGGGACACTTGGTCTGCCAGTATTCTTTTACGTTCCCGAAGGCTTCGAAGTAAACGGCTACGGAAAGTCCGCCGAACCAGTACCAGTCATTCGCCTTGCTATCTCCCCTCTGGAATTTATAATCAGGATACTGTCCGTCCCAGCTGGTCCGCTCGTCTCCTCTGAAAGCAAGATCTACAGACTGTTTGCTGCGATAAGCCATCAAGGTATCGAGGTTTACATAGGATTTGCTGACATCGTCCAGGTAATCGGTGGCCGTATAACGGAAGCCGATCTCGGTCGTGATCATCAGAGATTTTCCGACGAAGAATTTCATTCCGCCTCCGATGGGAAAGGCTACGTTGACCAGGCTGTATTGACTACGATCGGGATAAGTGGGGATACCCTGACCCTCGGTACTCAAAGGACGCAGATAAACTTTGTGACCCACAGCATCGTCTGTATAAGGATTGTAATAGAACAGGGCGATCCCTGCGAAGATATAAGGACTCACCTTGGCCCGATCGATATCGACACCCAGCAGGTTCAGTTCAATGGCTCCGTGTACTTCAAACAATCCGGTTTCAAAACGCAGATTTCTGTCTTTCTTGATCTGTATATCCGAAAGACTGTCGGCTGCAGTCAGCCGGGTATAATTAGCCCCGAAACGGAAGCCGACCCGGGGGTGCATGAAATACTTATAAAATACGCCTACGTTGGGTTTGAATCCATAGCTTGGGAACAGTTGATCCTGCAGATCCCCGTAGTAATTGCTTACCCCTGCCATCAGACCGATTTCATGGTGTCTTTGGGCCTGTAAACAAAGTGGAAACATCAATGCCAGAGAGAATAAAATACGTTTCAAGTCCAGTCTGTTTTAATGTTGAAAGATAGTAACTATTCCTGAAAAACAAAATGTTAGAGCGTCCCGAGACCCCGCAGGCGCCTGCCGGCCGAGGTTTGGACTGAACGGGATCGAGACCACCGACCGACGGCCACGGACCGCAGACGAAGCTTGTCAGCTGAGCTTGTCGAAGCTTGGTAGCTGAGCGTGGTCCCTGAGCCTGCGATCCCTGTGCTTGCGATTCCTGAGCTTGTCGAAGGGTCGAAGGGTCGAAGGGTTGTCGAAGCTAGGTAGCTGAGCGTGGTCCCTGAGCCTGTCGAAGGGGTGTCGAAGCTAGGTAGCTGAGCGCAGTCGAAGCTAGCGCATGATATACATCTTTCCCCAGCCCTTTTTATAGAACTTGTCGGCCCCGCTTTCGCGATGTTCGATGGAATTGCCCTCGATGGCCGTGACCACGCGATAGAAATAAACTCCGTTCCCTAATACCTGTCCGTATTCATCCTTGCCATCCCATTTATATTCGGTGATGTTTCTGCCCACATGGAGGGGACCGATTTCCTGCCGGGTGATCTCGCGGACGACCTTTCCGGTGACCGTCATGATTTGGATCTTGAACTGTGAAGGGACCTGAGATCCGGTCATGGTGAATACAAAGGCCGTTGAAGTACTGAAAGGATTCGGATAATTAAGCACGTTGGTGATTGTTGAGCGGTTGATCACTTCGAAAGAAACCTGGTAATCTGATTTCGCCGAAGTGTTTCCTGTTTTATCTCTTCCATTCACCAGCAGCTCATAGATCCCGTCTTCGAGGAAGGTGGGGCGAAATTCAATGATCGCTTCGTTGTTCTGTCCGGCCTGACCGGGGATGAATTTGCAGATCGTTCCGTCGAAAGGGATTTTTACCGAAGTCGAAAGCTGCCCGGGATACCGGAGTGAAACCGAGATCAGGCTGGTATCATCGAGTGCCAGATACCGGTTCTCATCTTTCAGGGCAATCTTGATAAAAGGTTTTGCCGAAACGATGTCCCGGTCAAGAATATGCACGCCATCAAAAGTGACATCGATCAGCGGATTGCGTTGATCCGTGATGACCCTGAACGGGATATATCCGAGGTTGTTGGGATGATATTGCTCGGGCTGATCGCCGTCGGGGTTTGCTTCTACAAAGAATATATTGTTGCCCGCAAAACCGGAAGGATCGAAGCTGAGGTTTGCATGCAGAGTATCCTCCCCGGGAAGTTTTTTATAGCGGATGCTGGCCAGCGTTGTAGAAGCCCCATTTTCATTGATCACTTTATAACGGACCAGCATGCTGTCCATCGGTATTTTTGTGAGGTTCTCGATCGCCACGGAAAAATCTCCCATCTGACCGACGTTTAGGCTATCGGTAAATACATAATGAGCGGCTGCATTGAGCGCTGCTTCGGGTACCGGATCGTACAAGACCCTCCAGTAATTCAGCTGCGGACTGGAATGGTTGATCGAATCATAGCTGACCCATTCCAGTTTGAGTTTGGGATACTGAGCGGCATCGATGAAATTGAGGTTCTTGTCCTTCACCGTTCCGGCAAACAATTCCAATTCTGCACCCAGGGTATCGACACCGATAATTCTGACATAGGGACTGTCGTTGGCAATATTATCAGTGGCGGAAACCCTCCATTTGAGTGTTTTCCAATCCTTAGCCGGCCCGATCACCGTGCTCTGCAGACTGCCCTGGGAAACCAACCCCGGCAACACTATGTTTTGCTCGTCGATCTTATCCTGGGAACCCTGTGATAAAAACTGATAGACCGGGAAACTGCTGCTGCCTTTTTTCGAAACGAAGACGAAGACCCGCTTCTTATAAAATGAATCGATATCGTTGTAACCGAAAGCTTTCAGGGTGAGATATAAAGAAGTTCCTCCAAAATCAGGATCAGAAATATCCGCAGCCCAGTCCGTAGCATAAGTAGGTGTGAATGCCGCATCGTTGATCACATTTCTCACAACCACATACTGTCCGTTGGGAATGCTGTCATTCAGAAAATGCATGGCGTCCAGTCTTCCCTGTTTGGTATAAACCGGAAATTCAAAAGAATATTTGTTTCTGGTGCCGAAGCAAACCGGATAGGCACCCGTGCCATTTCCCGGAAGATTTTCCCGGGGGGCATTGGTTACAGAATCGAAGACCATCACTTGCAAGGTTCCCCCATAAGGCGGGCAACCGAACCTTTGTTTATCCTGGCCATTCAGCATCACCTTGATGAAGTCAGCGGTATTCCAGGGTGTAGTGCCGATATCGCTGTACACTGCATTTGACACGGTGAGGATATTATTAGCCACGGGAAATCTGAACTGACGGCTTGTATTCAAATCGAGTGAGGTAAATCCGTCTTTGAGATATTGATAGTAGTGCGACTGATTCCATCCTTCAGAGCTTCCAGCCAGATAGATGAAAGAGCTGTACGACCATTGGAAACTTCCGTTGACGGCACTGTCGAAAGCTGCTCGCCAATAGTAAACCGTACTGTCTGCAAAACTGATCGAAGGTGTCCATTTGATCACACCTCCGGGACTGGAGACGGTGGTTTCCTGCTTCACCGGGCTGTTGAATAATTCCGTGGTATCGATCTGCAGGCGATATCTGCCCATAGTCTTGAACGGGTTCAGGGTTGAGGCTTTCAAAGTAATTCCCTGCTGGCTGACGATGCTGAATTCATAAGGGTAAACCGGCACTAGGTTATCCGAGTAAATGAATAATTCGAAAGTGCCTGTGTTATTGGTTTCGCTTTGTTCGTCAAACAGATTGTTGTCGTCTATGGTTACCCGGTATTTGTTGAGCCCGAGGTCTGCGATCTTGTTGATCGGTACCTGTACGACAGCCGTGTCTGCATTATAGAGATTGATGAAGCTGAAAGTTTTTACGGTCGTGACTGCGCCGGCGGGGTTGATGTGTTCCACTTTCACGGAGACGGTATCATCGATCGCCTTGCCCAGATTGTAACCGACGATCCTGAGTCCGAAGGAATCCAGATTAGTGGTCACATTAAAAGGGATGCTGGAGAGCGAACCAGAGAAGATATGATAATCCGGTTTGGGCATCGGGAACACACGGATAGCCGGATCTCCCTGAAGCAGCATGCTTTCCAGTTGTGTGAAATAAAAGTCGTTGGGGCCGTTGCTCATGATGCTGTCGTAAGCAAAATGATGATGGTCGCCGACGCTCTCTCCATAATTTCTTTCGCCGACGCTTTTGTAGAAAGAATACAGATAAGGACGATGGAAGCTGGGGTAGCCTAAATTATTTCCGGCGATTATATTGATCGCACCTCCGGAACCTGCATTGATGTAACGCTCGCTCAAAGTTTTAATTCCATTCAGGCTGAAGATCTGAGCCACGTCGCAACCCATAGCCAGGAATACAGGCAAACGCGGAGCACTATGGTAGAGTTCAGGATCGTTGAGATTGAAATCAAATCCGTTCGGTGTTGCATGTCCATGAAAGCTGAGCAGCGATATTCCGTTGTTGATGAGCGAATCGATGGTCTTGTTGCCCACGGGGTCGATCGGGTTGGTGGTATTCTTGGTCACGGTGATCACAGCCGCTCCCATCAATGTGTCTTCGATCACCGACTTCCCGATGTTCATGGTTTCCAGGAGGAAATTCTGTTCCGCAGCATCACTGCCGCCTACGATGTGCAAGGCTTTCTTTTTCCAGAATTCCGTTTCATAGGTAGGCTGGACCGCAGGCACAATGGCAGCCTCAAAAGCTTTTACTTTATCCAGGTAGTTCCCGATCTCCTGAGGATTCCAGGCAGAGAGCCGGGCGATATTCATCGACTGATGATCGCCGGGAAGGAAATTGACAAAGTCCACATCGGCCCCTGGATCTCCGTAAGTAGGTACGATGTGATAAGGATGCGAAGCGGGGCTCAGTAAGTATTCCCGGATCTTCTGATACAGCAAACCTCTTCCGATGAGGAAAACATCCACCGGTTTCAGCGTCCATTCATAATAGCCATACTGCAGAAAATGTTTGATCGCCAGCGGGTGCAGTTCCTGTCCATAGGCAAACTGATCGTAAAGTTCTGTGACATCGACTACCTGCACACTGAAGCTTCCTCCGGTGACGGAGCTGCGATAGTTTTTGTAGTCGTCAATATAATTATGTCCGCTGGTGATCTGCTCCAGGGCGGGGTGTGTGATGATCAGGTAATTCCCTTCTTTGGCAGCGCTTGTATAATCGGTGAACTGAAAATTCTTCGAAGAGAAAACATTGGCGATGCTGCTGCTGTTGGTTGCGTACAACACCAGTTCGCGATCGGTTACAGATGGTTCGATGTAGAATCTGGTCAGTCCTCCAACGGCAATATTTCCGCTATAGTATTTTTTGTTGGTCAGGTCATAGAGCCGGGGTGGGTTTCCTCCATGATTAAAATTCTGAAACTCCAGATATTGAGAAGCGAGACTGGGCGCGAGACTGAAGCTGAAAAAATCGAGACCGCTGCAATCAAAGTTCCTCGGGTATTTTATTTCCAGAAAGGAAACACCGAAGACATCCGTGTTAGCCCCGGTAAGTGTCGATACGTATTGCACCGTAGTGTTAGCAGTAAGCAGGGAAGAGGAAAATGTAGTTGCAAATCTTTTTGTCTCATCCCGGTCGATCGAAGAGTTGACGACTAACTGGTTGTTGATATTGATCTTAAAAGGGTTGGTTCCGAAATTAAAAGCGTAGCGGATCACACCCGTATTGAAGGTCGCTGTGCCTCCGGCAACTGCGTTGGGAGTGTTGAGCGAATAGTTCACCGACCCGCTGGAACTGATCTGCTCTTCTACAAATCCCTCTGCATTGTCGAAGATGGAAGAAGGAAAGGTTTGATTGGGGTCGATATTCTTACCGGCAATAAAAGTATTGGTGTAATAACTACCGACTACGTCGAAACAGCTGGCCGGTGGCGGAGGCGGAGCTCCGGGAATATTGTTGGGTGCAGATTGAAATCTTGAATGCGGTGTGGAAGTATTCCAGGTAAGAAAATAGCTGGCGGTATCCGTAAACATACTGATCCGGTCATCGGGGTGGATCGAAGGACTGGCATATAATTCTGCATCGAGGATACCATTTGGTTTGGTACCATAGAATTCGAGATAGTCCCCCGCACCAAAGGTTCCGTTTGTCGTAACATGAACGGGTACTTCCTGTCCATCACGGAACAACATCAGCTGATCGCCGGTTACAGTTCCCGGAACGCCGGCGGCGTCAAGCGCGGGTTTGCTGATCCTGAAAATACCTTCGCGAGCGATCTTGAATTTATGGTAAGTCTGGTTGTACCGGATCCATTCATTTCCGTAAAGCGCAGGCTGGGCCTGCACGGAGAGGCTGAGTAGTAAAAGAGGGAAGAGTAGTTTTAAATACTTCATAAAGGAGTATTAGTGGTCTTCGTTTTCTGCTTTTTTGTTTTCAGGTTTTCTCATATTGATGCGCACCGAAACAATATGCGTGAACAGCGGGCTGGATTGAGCCTGCAAACTCGTGAACGCATAATCGATCGTAAATATCCTGATATTGAGACCGAGCCCCGCGGAAGGCTGCCACATCGTGTATTTTTTCTGATTGGCCGTGTCCCGGTCGTCGAGCACCCGCTGGAAATTTCCCACTCCGAGCCTGAGAAATACCATGTCCTTATAACTTCCTTCAAAACCCAGATGCGGATCAACGCTGAAAGCTTTCGTGCTGATCACCGTATTTCTTTTTCCATCCGTCGTGATGTCTGCATTCAGTTCCGCCAGCACCTGGATCTTTTTTCCGGGTTTCAGCAGTTTGTGTGCGGCACCCAGGTTCAGTCTGGGATACATCACTTCATAGGACTTGATCGGGATCTCATTGCCGGTCTGATAAAAGACTTGCTTCTCGCGATCGGTCAGATGAAAGCTCCAGGAGGTGTAGGTGGTGGTGATATCTTTGGCCATGATCCCGAACTGCCAGCCCTTGTAAACCGATTGAATTCCCAGGTCGATGCCGAAGCCCCAGGCATTCGCCATGGTTCCCAGGTGCCGGTAAATGATCTTGGCGTTTCCCCCCACATTCGTTTTGATCTCCGCATTCTTAAACAATTTCAGTCCCTGCGCATAGGAAAGCAGGAAGGCGTAGTCGCCCGCGGACAAGGATTTCAGTTTGCTCTCATCGAAAGAACCATCCGGCTGCACATAATCAATGGTGTTGGGAATATCGTCGATGGCAAAGCGGAGAAAAGAAATACCAACGGTCCTTTTCTGTTTTTTGAGGGTCTTGGCAATGCTGCCGTAGTCATATTTGGCATTACCAGAAAAATATTCAGCATGCATCAGCCCTACCTGGATATCGTCTTCGATCCCCATGAGTCCGGCGGGATTCCAGTAGCCAGAGGTCACATCGTTGACGGTTGCGGATTGAGAGCCTGCCATGGATAATCCCCTTCCACCCACGCCGATGTTCAGGTATTCGTTCACGTAGATCTTCCTTTGGGCATAACAGAGACTGTTGCCGGAAAGCAGGATAAAAAGCATGGGAATCAGGGCCAGTCGCATGATTAACAGGTAAAAATTGGATATCGTTAAAATTAAGGGTTTATAGGGAGTTCTCCGGGTCTATGCCGTATGAACGGGCTATTTGAGGAAATATTGCGTCCCTTTAAAAAAATATTCCCTGCATCAAAACCCGAAGCAAGTAAAAACTATTTTTGCGCCGATGGATTTTATAACAGAACTCAGGGCCCGCGGACTCATACAGGACATCATGCCGGGGACGGAAGAACAGCTGAACAAGGAGATGACCCATGCCTATATCGGTTTCGATCCCACGGCGGATAGTCTGCATGTGGGGAACCTGGTTCCGGTGACCATGCTGATGCGCTTGCAGAAAGCAGGACATAAACCCTATGCTTTGATGGGAGGAGCTACCGGCATGATCGGAGATCCTTCGGGTAAAAGTGCGGAGCGCAATCTGCTGGATATGGAAACGATCGCTGCGAATGTGGATGCTCAGAAAAAGCAGATGGAAAAATTCCTGGACTTCAACAGCGCGGCTCCGAATGCGGCCGTGCTGGTCAATAACTATGACTGGTTCCGTGATTATAAATTCCTGGATTTTATCCGCGAAGTCGGCAAGCATATTTCGATCAATTACATGCTGGCTAAGGATTCTGTGCAGAAACGCCTGGAAACGGGGTTGTCATTCACAGAGTTTACCTATCAGCTGATCCAGGGATATGATTTCTGGTACCTCTATAATAATAAGAACGTAAAACTTCAGGCTGGTGGTGCAGACCAATGGGGGAATATGGTGACGGGTACAGAGCTGATCCGGAGAAAGGGTGGAGGAGAAGCTTTTGCGTTTACTACGCCGCTTATCACAAAATCCGACGGAACTAAATTCGGAAAATCGGAGAGCGGTAATGTCTGGCTGGATGCGGGCAGAACGTCTCCGTATCAGTTTTACCAGTTCTGGTTGAAACTGGCCGATGAGGATGCAGGAAGAATGAGTCTGATCTTTTCTTTCAGACCGGTGGAGGAGATCAATGCGCTCATCGAGGAACATAAACAAGCGCCGCATCAGAGAAAACTGCAGAAAGCACTGGCAGAAGAAATGACCACTCTGGTTCACAGCGAAGGCGATCTGAAATTTGCGCAGCAGGCTTCTGAGATCCTGTTTGGTCAGGCGCCGGTGGATGCTTTGAAATCTCTGAATGAAAAACAATTGCTGGAGGTGATGGACGGAGTGCCCCAGGTAACCGCGGTGAGGGATACCCTGAGTGAGGGAACCGACCTGTTGAATTTTTTGGCGGAGCACAAAGTGTTTCCTTCCAAGGGCGAGGCGAGGAAGATGATCCAGAATGGGGGGCTGAGCATCAACAAGGAAAAAGTGACTGCCGTCGATTTCATGCTGAAGCAGGAACATCTTCTGAATGAAAGATACTTGCTGATCCAGAAGGGGAAGTCGAACTATACCCTGGCGATATTTAATTGAGCATGTGAGCGTTCCTGACGATGAGGTGTGCGACGCAAGAAAAGCTCCATAGAGATTCTAGCGCTGGCAACAGTAAAACCTCACAATGAAGGGTTTCACACGGAGATCACAGAGTATTCGGAGATACGGAGTTTAAATACCTGGTTCTTTGCGTGTCCGACCCTCTGTGCCTCTGTGGGAAAAAAAACCGTGATGGTGCGTTTTGCTCAAAGACGTCAGGGCAGCAGAATCGCGACCAGAATCCTGTGCCGCGGTGAAATCTCAGAAAACCTAATACGCGTAAGTTTTTCCGCTTTTTGAAAACCATCTTCCGAATCTTAAACTGCAGTTAACATTGGCTGAGGGACCTTTGCGCCGCGATGTATAAGGTTCTATTTATTATTCTATTCTGCTTCAGTCTGAGCCCCGCCAGCGCTCAGTTCCAGACCCGGGCTCAAAAAGTAATTACCAACGAAGATTCCCTGAGTCTGGATCAGTCCGGTTCTAAAACTGTGATCTCCGGGTACGGTAGCGCTTACTATCAAAGAGATTTCAATGCGCAACAATCCGTAGCCACCCTCGAAAGAGTCGTGCTTTTCGTGGGGCACCGGTTCAATGAAAGGATCAGCGTTTTTACGGAACTGGAAGTGGAGAATGCGCTGGTAGCCGGCATGGAGGAGAAAGGTGAGGTGGCTATGGAGCAGGCTTTTCTCAAATTCAATCTTAACTCCCGTCAATATTTTGTTGCAGGACTTTTCATTCCCCGCATCGGCATCCTCAATGAAAATCATCTGCCGGTCAATTTCAACGGCGTAGAACGGCCGCTGGTCGAAACTTATATCATTCCCTCGGTCTGGCGCGAACTGGGTGTCGGATTTTACGGCTCAGCAAATTCGCTCAACTACAGCGCTGCCATTCTGAACGGGCTCAACTCCGAAAGTTTTGAACATGGAACCGGGATCCGTGATGGCCGCGCCGAAGGCAGCATGGCTTCTGCAAACAATCTCGCGCTTACGGCTTCTCTGCAATACCAGGTGTCGAATCTGAAACTGCAGGTTTCCGGTTATATGGGAGGAACGGTGGGCTTGAACCACAATGCAGCAGATAGTCTTGCGCTCAGCAGCGGAGCTTTCGGAACCCCGGTTTACCTGGGCGAGGCGAATGCTCAGTATAATGCAGGTGCTTTATCTGCAAAGATCATCGGGGCTTACATCGCCTATCCCGAAGCGAACAAAGTGAATGCGGCGTATGCTAAGAATCTTGCGAGCAGCATGTACGGAGCTTATGCGGAGCTGGCTTACGACCTGCTCTATTCCAGGAAAAAGCAAGCACAGCTGATGGTCTTTGCGAGATATGAAGCGATCGATCTGAATGCAGGGATTCCGGATAGCCCCGAAGGGATCTATGATGGTACTTTGAAACAAACGCATCTGATCGCGGGATTGAACTATATGCCGATCCCCAATGTAGCTATCAAGGCCGATGTGCGGTTGATGAATACCGGGGAACAGAATCCGGCGCTGATCATCAACCCGGCTCCGAATGCGCTTCCGTATCAGCAAAACAATACTTTACTCAACATCGGTATCGGTTATTCATTCTGATCATGGAGCGCAGGGATTTTCTAAGAAAGGGTTGCACGGTTTGTATGGCGGGCATGGTGGGCCTCAGCCTGATCGATCTCATGGCCTGTACGGGAACGAAAACGCTTGCCTATCAGACAGAGGTATCCAATAACAGTTTGAGTATCCCTTTAACGCTGTTTGCGCAACAAAATCTTCAGCTCGTTCGGCCGAAGGGCTGGTTCTACGATATCGCGGTCTCGAAAAAAGATTCGGGGTATGAGGCCATCCTCCTTCAGTGCACCCATATGGACAATCAGCTCCAGGTTTCCGCAGATGGGTATACCTGCAGCCTGCACGGAAGCCGGTTTGATACGAACGGACAAGTAAGAAAAGGGCCGGCAGAGAGACCTTTAAAGAAATTTCAAACAAAATCTGAGGGAGAGAACCTCATCATCACGGTATAAAAGAGAAAACAAAAACTATGAGATACATCATTTTTTCAGCTGCAGTAATTGGATTGATCGCGACCGGATGCAATAAAGGCGGAGACGAAAATCCGACGGCAGACTTTAACGCCATGAAGCAGGAATCATTGAATGATTTCACCAACAAGGTCGCTGTGCGCGGTTACAAAGACCTCGATGAGGCGGCCAGCAGTTTTTCGGATGCGATCACGATTCTGAACAACAATGCCACGGAAAATAATCTTGCAGCGGCCAAGAGCGGCTGGCAGAACATGCGTCGCATCTGGGAGCAATGTGAAGGGTTTCTTTTCGGGCCCGTGGAAGACAATGATTATGATCCCAATATGGATACCTGGCCGACCGACTATGCGCAGATGGATTCCTTACTCGCCAGTGCCAATCCGCTTGAGCTGAGCGACGTGCAGCAGCTCACACTTTCTCTGCGGGGTTATCATCCGATTGAGTACATTCTTTTTGGCGATCACGGCAGCCGGACCGCAGTTTCGATCACACCCCGTCAGAAAAAATACATGATGAGTCTCGCTACCGATCTGAAGAATACCTGTCATGACCTCTATCAGAGCTGGACGGCGGCTCCCGTGCTTTTTATGGATGAAATCCTGACAGCAGGTGCCGGAAGTACGAAGTATGCGAAGAAGCAGGAAGTTTTCCTTGCTATGGTCGGAGGTATGACGGATATCTGTGAAGAAGTAGGAGGCGGAAAAATGAAGGAGCCCTTCGATAATTATCAGACGAACGGAGCTGACCTGGTGGAGTCGCCTTATTCCGGAAACTCGATCACGGATTTTAAGAACAACATCATCGGTCTGCAGAATGTTTACCTGGGGAAATACAAGGAAGACGGAAGAGGCTTGAATGAACTCGTTGCCGCGAAGAACAAATCCCTGGACAACAAGATCCAAACGCAGATCACAGAGGCGATCAATTCCTTCGACAATATCACCGTCCCCTTTGAAGAAGCAATCACGACTCAGCGCATACAGGTTCAGCAAACCATGGATAAGCTCGCGACCTTACAGGAAACCCTGGACACGGAGCTCAGAGATTTCCTCATCCAATATATCACGGACTAGTACAGACATGAAAAAAGCCGGCGTACTCTGCGGATTTGTTTTGCTGATGGTGACCCTGATGATGTGTCGCAAGCCGGAGCCGTTTGCAGAAGAAGGGTATGATGAAAGGTTGAGCGGTGGACTATCTACGGTTTTTGACGAGACCTCGAAAGCGTTCACGCATGCCGTTCCAGGACTCAACGAGCTGGATATGCAGGCGCATGAACTCGGAGACGCAGCCTTCGAGCAGACATTCGTCAGTGCACCTGCCGCGCTCTTCGGCGGACTTGGGCCTGTCTTCAACAATGTCTCCTGCGTTTCCTGTCATCACAATGATGGAAAAGGGATTCCGACTGCCGGCAGCAGCAACTCATCCCTGTTGTTTCGTATTTCTTCCAACGGGTTTACGGAATTTGGAGGCCCTGCTCCGATAGCAGGCTATGGCGGGCAGATCCAGGACCTGGCCTTATTCTCGAGTCAGGCGGAAGCGAATATGCAGATCAGCTATTCCGATGTCGTGGTCAGCTATGCCGATGGAAGCACCGTGACTCTGAGGAAGCCAAACTATTCGATGCAGAATTCTTATACGCCGGTCAGCGGCGCCTATACTCTTTCGCCACGCCTGGCACCTCCGGTGTTTGGCTTGGGCTTGCTGGAGAATATTCCGGAAGCGACGCTGGTTTCTTTTGCGGATGAGCAGGATGCAAACGGAGACGGGATCAGCGGGAAGGCCAACTATGTGTACAATCCCCAGACGAAGAAAAAGGAAATCGGGCGCTTCGGACTGAAGGCGAATACGGCAAGTTTGTTTGTGCAGGTCGCTACGGCCTATCAGCAGGATATGGGTATCACCAGCTCTCTTCATCCGCATGAAAGCTGTTACGGCCAATCTCAGGCGGATCCTTATGCGGACGATCCTGAGCTGCCGGATAGCATGTTGCGGGCAACGGTTTTTTATGTTCGTTCGTTAGCTGTTCCTGCGAGAAGAAATGTAGCCGATCCAACAGTGAAACGCGGGCAGCAATTGTTTACGCAACTCGGTTGCGCATCCTGTCATAAGCCAACGGTGCAAACCGCTGTAGACCTTGGGCTTCCGGCACTGTCGAATCAACGCATTCATCCCTATACCGATCTCCTGCTGCATGATATGGGAGATGGGCTTGCCGATGGGTACAATGATTTTCTTGCGGATGGAAAGGAGTGGAGAACGAGTCCGCTCTGGGGTATCGGCCTTTTCGAAAAAACTAACGGAACTCCTTTTTATCTCCATGATGGCCGCGCCCGCACTTTAGAGGAAGCTATTCTCTGGCATGATGGAGAAGCTGCAGCTCCGAAGAATAATTTCATGCAACTCAATAACGGAGACCGGGAAGCGGTGGTCCGTTTCCTGAAATCTCTTTAGGCTGCCCGGTGCAAGTACCCGACAGAAACGATCCCGTATATTTGAGGCAGCATGTCTTCGCGCCTTCTTCGCTATCTGCTTTTCTCCGTCGCGCTCTGTGCGATCACGATCCCTGCTTTTTTTTGCAATAGTCCGGAACCGGAAAATGTTTCCGACAGCCGCTCTCCCTGGAAGAATGTTTACGATACTTCGGCGCAATATGTAGGCATGGAAACTTGCAGGGGATGTCATCTGGAGATCTACCAGGCTTTCATCCAGACGGGCATGGGGCAGTCTTTTGATCATGCGACCAAACAAAAATCTGCGGCTGATTTCACCCCGGCACATGCCCTGGTTTATGATCAGGATCTCGATCTTTACTACAAACCCTACTGGGAGAACGAACAGTTACACTTCCTGGAGTACCGGCTTGATGGCAAGGATACCATTCACAAGCGTGTTCAGAAGATCGATTACATCGTCGGCTCCGGGCAACATACGAATTCTCACATGTTCAGCAGCAATGGCTATTTCTACCAGGCACCGATTACTTTTTACACACAGAAAAAACAGTGGGACCTGGCGCCCGGATTTGAAAAAGGCGCCAGCAGCCGGTTCTCCAGATTGATAGAGAGCGAATGCATGACCTGCCACAACGGGTATCCTGATTTTGTGGCGAACAGCCAGAACAAATACATGAATGTCAAGACAGGGATCGATTGTGAACGTTGCCATGGACCAGGAAGTCTGCATGTACAGGAAAAACAATCAGGGATTATCGTCGACACATCAAAAGGACCGGACTATTCTATCGTAAATCCCAGGAGGCTTTCTACCGACTTGCAGAATAATATTTGTCAGCGTTGTCATCTCCAGGGCATAGCGGTGCTGAATGATGGGAAGACGTTTTTTGATTTTCGTCCGGGCATGAAACTCAGCGAAGTGATGAATGTGTTTATGCCCCAGTACGAAGGTGCCGAAGATAAAATGATCATGGCCTCGCATGTAGAGCGGATGAAGAAGAGCGAATGCTATGTGGTGTCGGGAAAGATGAGTTGCATCACTTGTCACAATCCGCATGTGAGTGTGAAGTTCACACCGCGCACTCAATATCTGAACACCTGTCAGAGCTGTCACGGCAGTGTGAATCAGGTGCATTGTTCGGAGGATATGAAACTGCGTCAGGCGAAGAACGATGATTGCGTCACCTGTCACATGCCGCACAATGGAAGCATCGATATCCCCCACGTGGCGGTCACCGATCATTGGATCCGGAAGAAGCCCGTGAATAATCTGGAGCAGGATAAGATCAGGGCATTTCTGGGTTTGAAATGTTTCAATAATGACAGCGTCGATGCGATTACTCAGGCGAGGTCTTATATGGAGTTCTATGAGCGGTACAATCCGAACAGAGGATTGATCGATTCGGCGCTGGTGTATCTGAACAAGCAGACACAAACGGAAGCAGGGGGAAAACAGAACCGGGATTTTATCCGGGCGTATTTTCTTTTGAACGAGTTTCATAAAGTGACGGGCTATGCGGGGGGTATGAATCCGTCTTCGATGAAGGATGCCTGGACTGCTTACCGGATCGGAGAATCCTATGTGCAGCTGAATCAGCCCGACAAGGCCCTGCCCTGGTATCAGCAATCGGTGAGCATCTGGAAATATGCGTTGGATTTTCAAAGCAAGTATGGCAATTGTCTTCTGTCTCTGGGTAAGTCCAATGAGGCGCAGAAAGTTTACGAGTTTATCCTGCAGGAAAATCCTGACTATATCGCAGCGAATGTAAATCTTGGTTTCATGCTCATGCAGCAGGGAAAGATGACCTTGTCCTATGAGTTGATGAAGAAAGCGGACCAGCTGGATCCCGATAATCAGCAGAACCTTATCAATCTTGCGGTCTGGTACCATTCCAATAATCAGAATGTTGAAGCAGGGAATGTATTGAGAAGGCTTTTGAAACGGCATCCCGAACATCAACAGGCCAGGGCTATGCTGATGGATCTTGAGAGAACTGCGCAGTAAAAATATCAGCCCGGGGTTAAAACCCCGGGCTGGTGTTTTATTGTTTTCCCTCCCTGCCTCCGAAATGAAAATCCCGGGTCATCAACCTTCTCAGGATCTCTCCGGCTCGTTGTGCGCGGGTTTCTGGTCTCTTCGATGAATTGATCCAGTACACCATGCCTCTTCTCATGCTGGGGATTTGTGCTTCGAAAGTTTTTTGGGCTTCCGGTTCCAGTTCGAAGGCCTCCAGCAATTCCTCGGGTATTTCAAGTTCGTCCGGCTGTTCATTTCTGACAAGCCTGATGGTGACTTCGTTCCCTAATCTGAGTCCCGCCTGTCTTCTGAGTTCCGTGTTGATGAGAATGTAGTGCGTGCCATCACCTCTGGGCTTAAGCGCGCGGTCGATGGGGATGTCGTTCAGGGTTCCTTTCACCCGGACTGCCGACTTGGTCTTGAATTCTTTTTCAACCGAGAAGGGGAATTCGATATAGTAAAAACTTCCTTTTCCTGCGAAGCGCTCGAGCTTTCCCTTGAACCGGTAAGTTTTTCCCTTAGCCATATCAAAGCTCAAAAGCCTTGTCGATAATCGATTTCTGTTCCTTTGCGTGCAACTTGCTAAACCCTGTGGCAGAGGCAGCACTGGAAGGACGACTGATGAACTGCATCGGAAACTCTTCAACGAGATTCAGTTTCAGGAAACCAAGTGCACCCTGATTGCGGGGTTCTTCCTGTACCCAGATCCATTCTGCATTTCCGTATTTTTTCTTCAGCTCGTTCAGTTGCTTCAGCGGTGTAGGATAGATCTGCTCCATACGAACGATCGCTACATCAGTCCGCTTTTCTTCCATTTGCTTTTCACTGAGATCGAAATATACCTTGCCCGAACAGAGCAATACACGTTTTACTTTGGAGGCTGTCTTTATATTGGGATCGTCGATCAGTTCTTTAAATCCACCCGTTGTAAATTCTTCTGAAGCGGAATAAGAACGGAGATGTCTCAGGTTCGCCTTGGGTGACATATTGATCAGTGGCTTTCTGAAAGTCCAGGCCAGCTGTCTGCGGAAGGCATGAAATAGATTAGCCGCCGTAGTGACATTCGTGATCACGATATTTAGTTCGGAAGCCAGTTGCAAAAATCTTTCGAGCCTTGCCGATGAATGCTCCGGACCCTGCCCCTCGAACCCATGCGGGAGCAAAAGCACAAGTCCGCTCATCTTCTGCCATTTTGTTTCAGCCGTACAGAGATACTGATCGATAACCGTTTGAGCACCGTTGGCAAAATCTCCGAACTGTGCTTCCCAGATCGTGAGCGTGTTGGGATTTGCAATAGAGTACCCATATTCAAATCCGAGCACGGCGAATTCGCTGAGCAGGGAGTTATAGATCTGAAACTTCGCTTTTTCGGAAATGTTACTCAGGCGGTTGTATTCCTTGTTGGTTCCGTCTTCGCGCAAAACGGCATGACGGTGAGAGAAAGTTCCGCGCTGCACATCCTGACCGCTCATGCGCACATCATTCCCGTCTGCAAGCAGACTCGCATAAGCCAGCAATTCACCGCTGCTCCAGTCGAGCAGGTTTTTTTCTTTGAACAGTTTGATCTTTTCGTCGAGCAGCTTCTGGATCTTCTTGAGTGGTTTATATCCTGCGGGAATGGCCGTGATCTTTTCAAAAAGAAGGTCGAGATCTTTTTTACTGATAGCGGTCTCCGGAGACTGATCGAAACCTTCAACCTTCGGTCGGTGCAGATCCTGCCAGGCTTTTTCGGGTGCCTGTAATTTATACGGAAGCGGTTTTTGTTTTACTTCATCAAGTCTCTGCTGCAGATCGTCCCAGAATCTTTTCTCCATCTCCTTGGCTAAATCCTGTGCGTCCGATTCTCCATGCTCCAGTAAATAGTGCGTATACACCTCTCTGGGGTTCTGATGTTTTTTGATCAGATCGTACATGCGGGGCTGGGTGAAGCTCGGATCATCACCCTCATTATGTCCATGTCTGCGATAGCAAACCATGTCGATGAAAATATCTTCATTGAATTTCTGGCGGTAAGCGACGGCCAGTTCACAGGCTTTGACCACAGCTTCGGGATCGTCTCCATTCACATGCAGCACCGGAGCCTGAACCATAGCCGCAATGCTGGTGCAATAATCAGCGGAACGGGCATCATCGAAATCCGTGGTAAAACCGATCTGGTTGTTGATCACGAAATGGATGGTACCTCCGGTTTCATATCCTTCAAGCCTGCTCATCTGCAGCAACTCATAAACGACACCCTGCCCCGCGATCGCCGAATCTCCATGGATCAGCACCGGAAGCACGCTGTCGTATTCCTTATTGTAAAGCGTGTCGGCCTTGGCTCTCGCGAAACCTGAGACCACAGCATCTACTACTTCCAGATGCGATGGATTCGGAGCCAGCTGCACATTAATTCTTTTTCCATCCGCAGTTTGGATGTCCGACATGAAGCCCAGGTGATATTTCACGTCCCCGCTGCCCATGGTGGTATCTGCCGGTATATTTCCCTCGAACTCCGAAAAGATCTGCTCGTAGGTTTTGCCGAGCGTATTGGCCAGCACGTTCAGCCTTCCGCGATGGGCCATACCGATCACCACTTCTTTCACGCCCGATGCTGCAGCTTCGTTGATGATACTGTCCAGCGCCGGGATCGTGCTCTCTCCGCCTTCGAGACTGAAACGTTTTTGCCCGATATATTTGGTGTGGAGGAATTTTTCGAAGATCACGCCTTCGTTCAGTTTTTCCAGGATCCTTTTCTGTTTTTCGATGGAAAGGGTGCGCCCCATCATCTCCTCAAAACTTTGTTGCACCCACTGGAACTTCCCGTGATCGTTAATATAAGTGTATTGAATGCCTACATCTCCGGTATAGAGCTTCCTTAGTCTGGCAATGATGTCTCTGAGTTTGGCCTTTCCAAGTCCGACAAAATCGCCGGAATAAAATTCTTTGTCCAGATCTGCTTCTGTAAGTCCTGCGTCTTTCAGTTCAAGCTGGGCATTGCGGTCTTTCCTGGGGCGGATGGGATTCGTTGTGGCAATGAGATGTCCGCGTTTGCGGTAATTATAAATGAGCTGATAGACTGCAAATTCTTTGGTGAGTTGTTCATTGGAAACGGGGCTCTTCGGGCCTTCTGATTTTCCATTCACCCTGCCGACCGCAAAATCAAAGCCTTCAAAGAATTTTTTCCAGTCCGGATCTATCGTATCGGGACTTTTCGAGTAGTTGTCGTAGAGCGATTCGATATAGGAAGGGTCGGAATTCGTAACGTAGGAGAAGTCTTTCATCTTGCCGGGACTTGCAGTTGTTTATATATAATTTTTGAGGAAGGCAAAGGTAACGAAAGGCGGGGAACGGAGGTGGGTTGAAAACGGGAGGGGCGAGACGGATCTGGGGGTATGTTTAGGTGACCATAGACCATCGACGATGGACCATAGTTGAATTCTAAAGGGATCAGGCATGCCATTCAAATTTGAAAAACTGGAAATATGGAGGTTAGCTATTGACTATTCGGTTGAAGTGCATTTGCTGACGCGAAAATTCCCGGGAGACGAGATGTTTAATCTGACCTCGCAGTTTAAAAGAGCCGCGGATTCCATCTCATTGAACATAACGGAAGGATCAATAGGCCAAACGAATCCGGAACAGAAGAGATTCCTGGGTTATTCGATACGATCCACAGCAGAGTGCGTAAACTGCCTGTTTCTGGCCATAGGGAAGCGATATATCACACAGGATGAGTTTCATAATTTCTATAAAAAAGCTGAAATACTTATCGCCAAAATCTCCAAATTCAGAAACGGAATAGGATGAAACCACGAGATCCTTCGATGGTCAATGGTCAATGGTGATCGTCAGCGGTCAACCCCTTCGTCGATGGTCGATGGTCGATGGTCTGCCGTCTGCTGTCTGCCGTCTGCGGTCACCCTTTCGTCAATGGTCGATGGTCAATGGTCAATGGTCGATGGTCTGCCGTCGGTCGTCAATTCACCATCCCCCAGCTAAACCCGAACCTGAGCATCGCATCCTGTGCGGGATAACCGATGGAGCCGATGTTATTCTTCCTGGTAAATAATTGCTGCAGCTGATCTCCCATTACATAAGCACGGAAGGATTTTATTTTGAAATTAAAAAACAGAGCAACCTCGGGAATATTGCTCAGTTCATAGCTGTTCTGATAATAGAACCGGTTGAAGAAGGGAGCATAAGCTGCGGGCTTATAATCCGAATGGTAGCGTACATCGAAGCCCGTGGCGATTTTCAGTGCATTCCGGAATACATAGGTCTCGATGGCGAGCTGATGGCGGCCCATGAAAGCGGGAACATTCACCGGAGCATCGCTGGTTTTCTGCTGGTAGATCAATTCATTGTCGAGCACCAGGATACCCAGCCTGAATGCCTTTTCCAGCCAGATCTGGGTCAGGTTAAGCGGGTCTGCATATTGCGAAAACTCCCGGGCTTCATTCAGGTAGATATAGTTTGCGAGAACATAGTTTTTGATCCCTGCATGGAACCTGATCCTGTCATTGCCATACCGTCCATAGATCAGGCTCACACTTTCCTGGTTATAAGTTTTTGTTCTGGCTGTGTAACGATTCTGCCAGATCATGAAATTATAAGGTGCGCTTCCGAGCTGCTGATCAAAGCCGGCCTCCAAAGAGCCGATGGTTTTACTGATCTGCTTTCCAAGATCTGCGTGGAACCGGAAATCGCCCGCGTATGCTCCGGTGATATAGAATTTGAGATCCGCAGTGTAGTTCCATTGGTTTTCTTCAAGCGCTTCTTTCCGCAGGGAGCCGCTTAAATAATTACTGAAAAGCTTTTGCACGCTTTCAGCGGAAACAAATTCCGTTGTAAACCGGTCCGATCGTATCCCCAGGCCGGCACTGAATTTCAGTTGCCGTTCCTGTTTACCGAGGAATCCGCTCAGGGAAATCTCGTTGTCCACATAAGACCATTTCTGCAACATGAAAACGGAATCACTGGCTGCAAAAGAAGCCTCGAAAAATCCGGTGTATCGCAGGGAATCCGGTTGCCGGTCTTTGAACTGGTATTTTTCAGAACCGATGCGGAGCTTATGATTGATCCCGAAACGGGGAACCAACCGGTAGCTGAATTGCGTGGAGTCCTCGCTGTAAGTGGTATCGGCCTTCCCAAATACATAGCTATGCTGAAGCAGGATCGAAAAATCCCTTAAGGTATTGGTGACCGAGGATCTCCTGGAACTGAAAGCATCATTCTCAAAAAACACAGGGATCGTTTTGCGGTCGTCAAACCGGTCGTTGTTCAGGAAACTGTCTGCTACAATTCCGCCATTCTCGTCGGTCTGTTCCTTATTGTAAACGAAAGCTGCTTTGAGCTGGTAGTGTTGTTTTTTACTCTGGTAGTTGGTGCTGAAGTAGCCGTTGTCGTGATTATTTCTTTGAATGCGATAGTAGCCCGGCGAGTTGATCTTGCGATAAGTGACGGCGAAATTCCAGTTGGGCCGGATGTTCTGCGTATGAAAGACGGAAGCAAGCTGCTCGGCCTTGCTTCCGAGCTGGTACTGAAACTCCGTAAAGGGCCGGGTTGTATTCACGAAGAGGAGGCTGTCCCCGGTAAACCGGTACGCATCGAATACATGATAACCCAGGGAGGGACCTGCATGGTTCTCCGGTGTAAACTCAAGGTTGTTGACGGGGCTGCCCGAGTTACCCAGATTTTGAAACCAGGGTTCCGAAAACCTTCTGCGATGAAAATGGTGCAGCGATGAGTCGGGATGGAAGATCCGGTCCGTGTTCAGCTTTCTGAAATAGATGATGGCTTTTTCACTATGCCAGTCTGCCGTATTGGTTTTTTTGGAAGTGTCTCTTTGGGGTGCATTCTGCAGCGTGAGCGGAGTGCCGGACATATTGGTCTGCTGGCCGTAGACGGCGTTTGCAAACAGGAAAATGAGGATGAAAAAAAAATTGCCGGCCGGGCGCAAGGTTTATTGTTTTGTAATCCTGTGACTATAAAAATTTCTGCTTGTCCGGATATTCATAAAATACATACCCGGGGGCAGATCGCGCGGCAAAATTAGTTCAATCGGTTGAATGGTATAGCTGAACAGGTTTTTATCCTGTTCCCAGATTTTTTTTCCTGAGATATCCAACAAGGTAAAGCTCAGGCTGCCGGTGTCCGAAAGCGGAAATCTGAGTTGAACTAGGTCTGTGAAAGGATTGGGGATCAATTCAAATCCATCCCTGGGCCTGGTAGTATCCCCCTGGTGAATGGCATCGCTTACATCAAGCACATAGAGCCCGGTTTGCATATCGCTCACCAAAACTTTTCCCGATGGGAGAAAGGGATAACAGCCCCAAGCCCCGGCATAGCCTTTAAAGTTTGGCCCGGGGTAAGTATCGTAATAACCTGCGCGAACAGGGTTGAGCGGATCTGAAACATCGTAGATCTGAAATCCATCAAAATAATAGCTGATGAAAGCGAAGTCGTTTTTAAGATACGGATTATGGGGAATGCAGGTAGTATCGTTGGGCCTTGGTGAAAAGACACTCAGCACTTCCATATCGCCGGGATTTCTCACATCGATCATTTTCAGAGGAAGACCATGCGTTTCATCAGCCATCACGCCAATGCCCTTGTCATTGATCCAACTTGAATGATTATATCCTTTATAGGGATAGAAAAGCATTTCGCCTAGTTTCTGATAGCTGCCGTCATGTGCTGAAAAATCTACGACCTCGTAACCATACACACCCGAGCTGCAATAGGCCGTATCATTCCTGACGTATATATCGTGTACATTATCTCCGGTGAAATAGTCCGTAAGCCATACAGGATGTGCAGGGTCTGAAATATCGTACACCTGCATATTGATTGTGATCACCAGCCCTCCCGATTTCTTCCTCACATAAGCCGCATAGAGGCTGCCGCGGGCGGTATCGATAAAGATATTATGACAGGTCATGAATTCGGAAGTGTCGGATTCAAATACCTGATGTAGTGAATCGGGTAGATAACTCAGATCGAAAACCTGCAGGGCACTTTTGCCTTCGTCGCAAACAGCAAAGAGGTAATTTTTATAGACCTTAAAATCCCGGTGTATCACAAAGCTTCCGAATGATCGACCTTTGCCGAAAGCTACTTCAGTGCAGTTGCCAACATCGATAATATGGACCCCCATTGTTGAGCCGACGGCAGCGTACTCTTTATTGTTCCAGACAAATCCCCAGACATCATTATATCGCTGTGTAACTATCGAAGGGCCGGGGCCCGAGCTTGCAGTATCCTGCCAGTTGCAAAGCAGTTTTACATTCAGGGCATCCTGGGATCTTGCGTTAAGGGAAAGGAGTAAAAGAGTGAGGAGTATGAAAAATCGCACGCCCTAAATTTAGGCAATAAGCGACGCCCCGTATAGGGCTAAGGAAGTTCTGACTATTGTTTTACAAGCCGGGCGGTCTATATCCTCTTCACCAGTTCCCCGACGATGCCCGCCACTTTAGGCGCCGCAGCATTGGCAGCTTCCAGCACTTCCTCATGCGTGATCTTATTCAGTTCTTCGCGAATCCCCAGATCGGTTACAACGCTCAGGGCAAAACATTTCATCCCGCTGTGTATCGCGACAATCACTTCCGGAACGGTGCTCATGCCGACCACATCGCCTCCGATCCGGTGCAGGTATTCATATTCGGCGCGGGTCTCAAAACTGGGTCCCTGCAGTCCGGCATAAACTCCTTTATGGATTTTTACGCCGCGCTCTGCTGCGATATTTTCTGCCAGCCTGATCAAATTCAGATCATAGGGTTCGCTCATATCCGGGAACCTGGTCCCCAGCCGGTCATCGTTGGGACCTCTCAGGGGATGCTCAGGAAAAAGATTGATATGGTCCTGAATGAGCATGATATCACCGACCTCGTACTCCGGGTTCATCCCTCCTGCTGCATTCGAAAGCATCAGGGTTTCCGCACCGAGGAATTTCATCACCCGCACCGGAAAACTCAGTTCCTCCATACTATATCCCTCATAATAGTGAAACCGGCCAGCCATCATCACTACCTGTTTGGATCCAATTGTCCCGAAGATCAGTTTGCCGTCATGCCCTACCACGGTCGACAGGGGAAAGTGGGGAATGTCCTTATAAGAGATCTCAACTTCTTTTCTCACCACATCCATCAGCCCGCCCAGGCCACTGCCCAGAATGATGGCTACAGAAGGATTTTGCTGAGCCCTTTGCCGGATGAAGGCAACCGTTTCCTGGATCTTGTCGTAGAGTTTCATATGAAGGAACGCAGATCGATGGTCAGCGCTGATTTAGGTCTAAAATCAGTGTTCTTTTTTCACTCGTTCGGGTCGTAACCCGGGTTGGGAATAGAATTGACCGTCTTGCCGCCTACCGGAAGCTCCACAAAATACCTTTGCTCGACGGTATCGATAAAGGCCTTGCGTTTCAGGTTGTGTTCCGTAAGCATGCGCATATTGCGATCGAAAACGATCAGTGCATTGTTCTTGAGGCGGATCGAGCGGGTCATCCGGGCCATGATGAAAAAAAGCACGGCGATGAGTGCCGGAAAAGCATGAATCACCATATTCAGGCTTGTGATATCCAGCATACTCGACTGTTTATAAGCCGGATTGTAGATCAGTTCCGAAAGGATCGTGAACGGATAGATCTGGTACATAAGGATCGCGAAGGCTATGCTGGCCAGGAAAAGGACATAGAAAACCACTTCCAGAAATATCAGGGTAAACTTACCCGAGAGATTGCGGGTGGAGCGGCGTTGCAGCGAGGAAGCCATCTCGTCGCACAGGGCGATCTGCTCGTCGATGAACTGCCTTTGTTCCTTGTAGTCTTTCAGCAGATCATCCTGCAACCTATTCTCACTCATTGGGGCACGATTTAGTGCAAATGTAATATGCTGCCCAGTATCCCGAAGACAAGAGAATAAATTTTTTGTAACTGCTTTCGTTTTAAGAACTTCGCGCTCCGAAATCATGTACGAGCAGGAAATCAACAGGAGAAGAACTTTTGCGATCATTTCGCATCCGGATGCCGGTAAAACCACGCTGACCGAAAAACTGCTTTTGTTTGGCGGTGCGATCCAGGTCGCCGGTGCCGTAAAAAGCAATAAGATCAAAAAACACGCGACCTCCGATTTTATGGAGATCGAAAGACAGCGTGGTATCTCCGTGGCCACCTCGGTCATGAGTTTCGAGTACAAGGGCATTCTCATCAACCTGCTCGATACTCCGGGCCACAAGGATTTCGCGGAGGACACCTATCGCACCCTGACCGCCGTCGATAGTGTGATCCTGGTGATCGACAGTGTGAACGGGGTGGAAGAGCAGACCCGTAAGCTCGTTGAAGTTTGCCGCATGCGGGATACGCCGGTGATCGTCTTCGTCAACAAGCTCGATCGCGATGGAAAATATCCCTTCGATCTCCTGGACGAAATTGAGAAAGAACTGAAGATCTCCCTGCATCCGCTCAGCTGGCCGATCAATATGGGCAAGGAATTCAAAGGAGTCTATAATTTATTTGATAAGAGCCTCAACCTGTTTACCGCAAGCCAGAAAGCAACCGACGATAATACTGTTCCTATCCCGGACCTGAACGATCCCTTACTGGATGAGAAAGTGGGGGAGCGCGATGCCAGCCAGTTGAGAGAAGACGTAGAATTGTTGCATGGCGTATACGGAGAACTGAATGCCTCAGCGTATCTGAAGGGAAAGGTTGCTCCGGTATTCTTCGGAAGTGCGGTGAATAATTTCGGCGTGAAGGAATTGCTGGACACTTTTATTCAGATCGCCCCGGTTCCCCTGGGAAGAAATACAGACAAGCGTTTTGTAGCCCCCGATGAATCCAAATTCACAGGCTTCGTATTTAAGATCCATGCGAACCTGGACCCCCGTCACCGCGACAGGATCGCGTTCCTTCGGGTATGTTCCGGCAAATTCGAACGCAATGTTTACTATCACCATACAAGGATCGACAAAGATGTACGCTTCAGCAATCCTTACTCCTTCCTCGCCCGCGAAAAAGATGTGATCGAACAGGCCTTCCCCGGAGACGTTGTGGGATTGTTCGACACCGGCAATTTCAAGATCGGAGACAGCCTGACAGAAGGCGAGGAAATGCAGTTCACCGGCATTCCGACTTTTTCTCCCGAGATATTCAAGGAGCTCATCAATAAAGACCCGATGAAGACCAAGCAGCTGGAGAAAGGGATCATGCAGCTGACGGATGAAGGCGTTGCGCAACTGTTCACCCAGCATGGAGGTAACAGAAAGATCATTGGCTGCGTAGGCGAACTCCAGTTTGAAGTGATCCAGTATCGTCTGCTTCAGGAATATGGCGCGAGTTGTTCTTTTGTTCCGCTGAGTTTCTACAAGGCCTGCTGGATCACCGGAGACAAAAGGAAGATCGAGGATTTCATCCGCTTCAAGCAGTCGAATATCATGGAAGACAAGGATGGCAACCTGGTTTATCTCGCTCAGAGCGAATGGTTCCTCAACACGGAACGCCAGAATAATCCCGATATCGAGTTCCATTTTACCAGTGAGTTTAAGACGGCGATGGTTTAGGGCTCATGCGCATGATTTTACCTTTATGCGTATCTTTACGAAAAGCTCGCTATGAAGAAAAGGATCAATCTCACTGTGGAAGAGGAGGTGCTCGAAAAGGCCAAGGATTATGCCGAAGAACACAACACCAGCGTTTCTGAGATGGTCGAGGTGTATCTGAAGAAAGTGACGGCAAAGATTCCAAAATCAAACAACCTGATGGATACTATCAGGGCGCTAAAAATAAAAGGCAATTACAAGAGCCGTGATCTGAAGAAAGAGTATTACGAAGCCAGGGGAAAAAAATATGGCTATTAAGATCTTTCTGGATGCCAATGTGATTCTGGATTCATATCTGCACCGCGAAAACAGTTCGTCGGATAAGTTAATGCAGCTCGTTTCAGACAGGAAAGTGGATGCCAGCATCAGTTCTTCGATTTTACATATCTGTAGCTATTGGCTGAGAAAGGAATTTACTTCAGCTGAAACGCGGAAATTGTTGAATCAGCTGGTAAACTACGTTCAGATCATTGATATTTCACATCACAATGCCGTACTCGCTTTACAATCTTCTATAAAAGATATAGAGGATGCTCTGCAGTACTATTCGGCCGTTCAGCATGGGCTCGATTTCTTCATTTCCTCCGATAAGGAGCTATTGAAAAGCCGCCGGGATATGCTTCCGGTATGTTCGCCAACGGAGTTTTTGAAGACCATGAAGCTCCACGATCAATAAATACCGCCTTATGGGTAGTGTTTGCGACTATCGATTCTCTATTTTAGCCGCTTCAAAATTCTCCTATGTATCGCTACGCTCCCTGTGTTCTTTTGTTTGCTGTATGTATTGCAGCCAGTCAATCCAATAAAACCCCCAAAGAGGATAAGCCCGATGTGCTCGTGGTGAACCTGGATACCACCGTAAGCCCTGCGGAAGATTTTTTCCGTTTTGCCAATGGAGGCTGGATGAAGAACAATCCCATACCCGGAGAAGAAAGTGGCTGGGGTATCGCCAATCTGGTCAACGAAGAGCTGTATAAACGCAAGCTTGCGATCAATGAAGAGGCAGTGAAGAAGGACGCAAAATCCGGAGCCGATCAGATGATCGGTGATTTCTGGCATAGTGGGATGGATACGGTATCGATCGAGAAGAACGGAATTGAGCCGCTTCGCGATGAGCTCAGCAGGATCACTGCCTTAAAGACGAATGCAGAGGTCATGTCGATGGTAGCACGCATGCATACATACGGAGTCGGGGTGTTTTTTGGAGAAGGCGCGGGACAGGATCAGATGAATAGCGAACAGATCGCTTACTACATGAGCCAGGGCGGACTGGGTATGCCGAACCGGGATTATTATTTCAATACGGATGCCCGCACTGCAAAGATCCGGGAGGCTTATCCGGCTTACGTTGCGAAGATCTTTTCGCTGATGGGCGCGGATGAGGCCTCGGCTAAGGAAAAGGCGGCAAGAGTGATCGCGCTGGAGACCAAGCTCGCTTCGAAATCCAGAAAGCTTGAAGACCTCCGTGATCCTTATGCGAACTATAATAAGATGTCGATTGCTTCGCTGAAGACAAAATATCCCGCTTCAGATTGGGAGCCGAAACTGAAAGACATCGGTGTTCATAGTGTAGACAGCGTGATCATCGGTCAGCCCGAATTCTTTACGGAACTGGATCATATCATTGCTTCTGAGGACATCGCCGCACTGAGGGATTATCTGAGCTTCCACCTGGTGAATGAATTTTCTGGCTATCTGAGTAAAGCATTTGTCGATGCCAATTTTGATTTCTATGGAAGAACATTGAGCGGCAGACAGGCTCTTCGTCCGCGCTGGAAAAGGGTTCTGGATGAGGAGGAAGATGCCATTGGAGAAGAACTCGGGAAACTTTTTGCCAAAGAATATTTTAATGAGAAAGCCAAGAAGCGTTACGAGGATATGGTGGAGAATGTGCGGGATGCTTACAAGGCCAGGATTCAGAAACTGGATTGGATGACCGACGGCACCAAGCAGAAAGCGATGAGCAAGCTGGCGAAGATCACGAAGAAAGTGGGTTATCCCGACAAATGGAAGGACTTCTCTTCTTTAAAGATCGATCGCGGACCTTATGTGTTGAATAAAATGAGGGCGAATGAATGGTGGAATAACTATTCGCTGAACAAACTCGGTAAACCCGTTGACCGCACCGAATGGGATATGACCCCGCAGACCTACAACGCTTATTACAATCCGTCCAACAACGAGATCGTTTTGCCTGCAGGAATTTTCACCGTTCCGGGATACCGCGACGAGGAACTTGACGATGCCCTCGTGTATGGCTATGCAGCTGCGTCCACGATCGGACATGAGATCACGCACGGTTTCGACGATGAAGGCAGACAGTACGACGAATTCGGCAACCTGAAAAACTGGTGGACGCAACAGGATGAAGTGCAGTTCAAGAACAGGGCGGAGCTCCTGGTAAGACAGTTCAATCAATTTGTTCCGGTCGATACCCTGCACATCAACGGCCGCGCGACCCTGGGAGAAAACCTGGCTGATCTCGGTGGCATCCTTATCGGACTCGATGCCTTCAAACAGACGGAGGCTTTTAAGAAGAACGAAAAGATCAATGGGTATACGCCGCTTCAGCGATATTTCCTGGGATACGCTTTGGGCTGGTTGTATAATGTACGCGATGAACAGCTGGCGAGCAGGATACTCACCGATGTGCATTCTCCTGCGAAGTTCAGAGTGAACGGGCCTTTCCCGAATGTGCCGGAATTCTATGAAGCATTCGACATCAAGCCGGGCGACAAAATGTATCTTCCCGATAGCATGAGGGTGAGGTTGTGGTAACACAGTTCGCAAGCAGTAAATAATCTAATCAGAATCCGGATCGGATTCGATTGATTAGTTTCATTGCGTGAAAAACCTTCTGCTTTTTCTCGGACATTGGTTCCTGTGGTCACTGGCTCTGCTGTATATTTCAGACAAGCCGGTTTATGCAGTCCTGATGGCTACGATACTGCCGGGGTTTTGTCTGTTGCTTGCTGTGTTTTTTGTTTTGCTTAAACGATGGCTCAGAAAGTTAAGAGGTCCTTTTGACCGGATGCTCTTGTTTCCTCATTTCCTGGTTTCGCTTTTTTTCTCGGGATTTTCTGCCATGGTGATGTTGTTTTCGGTAGTCCATGACAATCACCTCAGCCGCGACTGCGAGCGGCATAACAAGACGGTGTTGGAGCATCTTCCCGCCCAAACCGGAGTCGATAAAGAAATTGTTTTGTCTTCTTTCCATTTCTTAGAGAAGGAACTTCGAAACTCAGATCTCTGCATCGATGTGATGCAGGTTGATCCCGTGGATACCATCATCGCAGGGCAGAGGTTCACACAAAAGATCGTTTACAGGATCGACGGCTACCAGAATTTTTTCTTCGGATGTCTTTGCAGCGAAGACGGCTGCATTGAATTGCCGGACGCCATGATTTCTGACAAGGACCTGGAACTACTCCGGAGTGTTCTGCATGAATGATGAAATCGGCTGTCTTTTTCTGCGGTTTGCTATCTGCCGATCTTCGAGGCTAAATATTCATAGTCATCGATCAGAAATGCATTCAGGCAGTCCAGGGCGGTTTGTCCGGATTGATGAGTCTTTTTAGTGACATAGTTTTCATCTGTCCTTTCCCTGAGTCCGAAACATGACTTTATTTTTTTGGGGCGCTTGTAGAAGATATAGAACTTGAAATCATCGACATCGCCGACTGCGGATAACAAAATGGAATGGTGTGTCTCGGTGTTCCCGAACTCCAGGGACGGAGAAAAATAAACCAGCGTTTCTTCGGTGATATCCATTTTCTGCAGAAGAGCGCCCCAGTTCGTACTCTCGAACTTCGGGATGATCTGATCTTTTTGGATGGGGCCGAGATCGATAGTATCCGGGCTGAACGGGTCACAAAACGAAGCTCTGAAACTCATATCAGGTTGTATCTGGTTTTGAAATTAGAAATTTTTTTGTGTGGGTTGATTATAAGAAGTCCAGTTTTGTATAACCTTCTGTGCTCGCGCGAGTATATAACAACCTGACAGGTTGTTTAGTTTTCAAAAGTTTGTTCTACGGCCTTCCTCCAAAGGTTTTTTTTCTGATTATTTTCAAAACCAGGATTTTCTTTGTTAACTTTGAAATACAAAGTACTTTTAAAACATCGAAAATCAAATTTTATGGTCACTCCAAATCAAAGACTCCTTGCGATCCTGATCACAGTCGCAGTTATATTGTCCCTGCCCTTGATCGCCATGCAGTTCACCGACGAAGTGGATTGGAACCTTCGCGATTTCATCATTATGGGCGTGCTCCTCACCGGCACCGGCTTGTTGTGTGAACTGGTCATGAGAAAGGTAAAGACGACGGGATACCGCCTCCTGCTCTGCGGCGCTGTATTATTCGGATGTTTCCTGGTCTGGGCAGAAATGGCGGTCGGTATCTTCGGAACTCCGTTCGCAGGCAGCTAGACTTTAGCCCCCGTCCGAACAAAGGAGGTCGTACCTGGTTTGCTTGTCCAGGAAAATCAGGAGTTGACTTAAAGGAGCATTCAAAGTCCCTTTGCGGATTTTGATCCGAATGAAACCTTCCTCTTTCAGGGGTTTGTCATCCGCTCCGTAGGTCGGTTTGACCGAAGGAAACCCCGCCCGGAATATCATGCTATCCCAAAATGATAGCCTTCCCATTTTTAGCTCATGGCGGTTTTTCAGGACAATGTCAACATAGAAAAAATCCAGGGCTTCCAGTGCATTCGTTTCCATCAGGTCTCTTCCGTCGTAGGTCTGCCAGTTGTCGTTGAGCTTTGTAACGGCAGGCGTAGGAGAGAGAAATTTAATATTGCTCCACGGGATGAGCATTGCAACTCTGGAAAACAGGGGCTTGATAGATATTCCGGACTGGCTGTAAGCTATCGTACCGTATCCGTAACTATGGTGAAAAACCAGCTGCATGCGTTTTAAACTACGACATTCCAGCCCAGCTCCATTTCCTGGAGCTCTTGCACAGTACCCGTAATCTCGGCGAGTCTTTCGATCACTCGTTCAACCAGGGCATCCGGGCAGGAAGCACCCGAAGTGATCATGACCTTCAGAGGTGTTTTTGAGGGGAGATAATTGAAGCTTTGTTTTTCTTCGTGCGTATGCAGATCAAAATGACGTATCGCATCCGATGAAATCAGACAATCTTCATTTTTGATAAAATAAGTAGGCAATTTTTCTTCACAAAGCTCCACGAGATGAGAGGTATTCGAACTATTGTAACCTCCAATCACAATGGCCAGATCGGCTTCGTGTTCAAGCATGCCCTGTACTGCGCTTTGATTGTCGTTTGTAGCATAACATAGCGTATCCCTGGTATCAGCAAAACGATCTTGAGTCTGGTTCGGAGGGAGCTGGTAATGCCGGATCATCACTTGCTTGAGATAGTCCGCTATGCCCTGTGTTTCGCTGGCCAGCATGGTCGTCTGGTTTACCACTCCAATCCTTTGCAGATCCGCGGCTACATCGAAGCCCGCTGAATATTGTCCCTTGAAGTCTTCATAGAATCTTTCTGCGGGAAGTTCTCCCGTGATAAATTTCGCCAGATGTTCGGCTTGCTGCATATCCTTCACAACCACGGTCGGTGTGTGCGCCTTACTATGAGAAAAAGTAGCTCTGGTTTCCTCGTGATTCGGTTTTCCATGCACCACAATCGTATGTCCCTCCTTGCCGATCTTCTCTGCGCGGTTCCAGACTTTTTCTACAAAAGGACAGGTTGTTTCATAACGTGAAGGCTCGATCTGCTTGGCTCTTAATTGTTCTTCAAGCTCCAGCGTGGTGCCGAACGCCGGGATGATCACGATGTCCTCACTCCGTAACTCATCCCAGTTGAAAAGCATATTTCCTTTGGTGTCCATGAGAAAGCGCACACCCAGATTCTGAAGGTCTGCATTCACTCCCGGGTTATGGATCATTTCACTCAACAGGAAAATTCGCTTACCCGGATTCTCGGCCACGGCTCTGAAGGCAATCTCGATCGCATTCTCCACCCCGTAACAAAAACCAAAATGTCTGGCCAGGATAACCCGGAGAGAACCAATATTCAGAATGGTGGGCGTAAAATCTTTTTTCAGCTTGTCCGCTTCCCTGCGCCGGTTCTTGATTGCAGTCACCAGGGGGCTCCGGTAATGCGCAGGGACATTGAATGATTTCATAGGTTGCAAAATTAACTCAAACCAGGTCCGCCATCTGTGAAAAGATTGTTGGTTTCCTCCTCCTCTTCACCGAAAAATGTCTTGACGACACCGGCTTTGATAGAATAAGTTTCCTCGAGATATCTTGCCAGAACCGCACTGGACCCATGGGTTGCGTAAACGCACTCTGCTCCCGTAGCGAGCACCGTATCGACCAATCCTTTCCAGTCCGCATGATCGCTGAGCGCAAAACCCGCATCGGCATTTTGTTTTCTCTGAGCGCCCCGCACCTGCATCCAGCCACTGCAAACACCAAGTGCATAGGGTTGCCATTTTCTCATCCAGGGAGAATCCGCGGCCGAAGAAGGCATGATGATAATACTGTTCAGAACATCTTCTTTCGGGCTATCTGCCAGCAGATATTTTACTTCGGGAAAAGGCATGAACTTTCTCACCACTTCATTCATATTGTAGATCGCTCCGTGCCCGTAAAATTTATGTCCGTAAGCAGACAGATTATGAACGAGTCGCTGAGCCTTGCCCAGGCTGTATGCCGTGAGCATGCTATACCTTCCCTGTTCCCGGTTTTTCAACACCCAGTTATGGATCTGCTCCATGATCTCCGCCTGTGATTTCCATTGGTAGACCGGCAAGCCGAATGTGCTTTCTGTGATGAAGACCCTGCAGGGTACCGGTTCGAAAGGAGGCGTAATACCATCATCCTCTACTTTATAATCTCCCGATACAACCCAGGTTTCTCCTTTATAACTGACTGCAACCTGAGCCGAACCGATCATATGCCCTGCGGGATAAAGGGTCACCTGCACGTCGTTCTTTTCGAAACCACCACCGTAATCCGCAGTCTGAATAATGATGTCTTCTCCGAGTCTCGCTTTCAGAAAATGATAACTGTCTTTGTGTGCGAAATAGAATTTATTGCCGGGCCGGGCATGATCGGAATGGGCATGGGTGATGACAGCCCTTTCCACCGGCTTCCAGGGATCGATATAAAAATCTCCCTGCCTGCAATAAAGTCCGTTTTCTGTGAAGCTGATAAGTCCCATTGCAGTTGTCGGTTGTCGGTTGTCGGTTGTCGATTGTCGATTGTCGATTGTCGATTGTCGATTGTCGATTGTCGATTGTCGATTGTCGATTGTCGATTGTAATGTCAACCGGCAAAGATCTATTCTTTCATTTTCACAATCTTCACGGCCGACCCTGGCTTTACCTGCATCAGAGCAGTTGTGAGGATCGTGTCCCCGGCACTGATGCCCTGAAGGATCTCGACCTTATCCTCGGTTCGCTCTCCCAGTTTCACCGTTCTCAGTTCGGCCTTACCCTGTTTCACCACAGCCAGTTTTTTATCGCGGGTGGTCGGGATGATCGATTGTGCGGGTACCAGCAAGGCCTGCGTATTGGATTCAAGGGTAATGTTCACATGGACAAAGGCGCCCGGGCTCAGCTTTTCAGCCGCATTCGGGACGAGGGCACGCACCCGCACGGAACGGGTCATTTGATCTGTGCCTGGTTCGATCGCTGTAATCTTTCCGCTGAATGTGTCGAGTCCTTCTTCGAGTACAAAACTTATTTCCTGTCCGATCGCTAAACTGCTGCGATACAGATCAGGGATTGTAAAATCAAGTTTAAGAGGGTGCACCTGGCGAAGCGAAGCGATCACAGTTTCAGGAGATACAACCGCGCCCAGACTGATGTTCCGGATGCCGATGATGCCATCAAAAGGAGCGACGATGCTCGTTCTCCGGAGTTGAGCATCCTGGGCCGCGATATCCGCATTGATGCTTTCGATCTGCGTCTCCGTGGTCTCGAATTCCTGCTGGCTGATACCGCCGATCGCTAAAAGATCTTTTTGTCTTTTAAGCAGGTTCTGCTGTAAGGCGCGCTGGCTCTTCAGTTTCCGGACCTGTGCATGGATATCGGCATCGTAGAGGTTCACCAGCACCTGTCCTGCGCTCACCCGGCTTCCCTCCCGGAAATGGAGGGCGGTGACTCTTCCGCTCATTTCAGGATGGATCTCTATTTCCTCATTCGGCAAAAGGTTCCCGCCAGTGCTATAGGTATGACGAAAGGCTCCGGTCTGCACGACAAACCCTTCAGCCTTCAGTTCCATCATCTGTCCGCCGCCGCCCCTGGCATCTTCTTTATTGTGCTTACAGGAAGCAAGGACGGAAAGCAGGGATATCAAGATAGAGGGGAAAAAAATATGGGAAGGGATTTTCATGGTCTTGGGTTAAATGGATAAATTGAAACAGGACAAAGATATTGATAAAGGCACTTCGGTATTTTCGGCCGCCATTTGAATTGTTTATGCGCTACAAAAGGAAATTGATTTTGATGCTGGTGGTACTGGTGGTGCTCATGATCATTCAGTATGCCCTGCCTGCGCATTCTAAGGTCGTCTCTTTTTACGATGCCTATATTTTCCATCCTTTCCAGTCGTTCAGGAATATTGTATTCAGCATCATTCCTTTCAGTGTGGGAGATCTGTTATATATCATCGGTGCGATCGCTCTCTTCCTTCTCCTCATCCGCTGGATCTATTTTACCATCCGCTTCAAAACCCACAAGCATTACCTCGCCGAATCCCTGCTTCGTACTTCCATCACGGTAGGCATTATCTATATTCTTTTTCTGTTGGGCTGGGGAGGCAACTATTATAAATCATCTCTGAGCGCCTACTGGCAACTGGATAAATCTGAATGGAGTGATTCGAGCCTGCAGGAATTTGATGTTTATCTCATCGGTAAACTGAATGACTATGCACCAGGTTATCGCGATCTTCCTTTCCGCGAAATAAACCGTAACGCCCGCGATTATTACAAGAAGCAAACGGATGGTAATACCAGGACAGACGGCATCAAGGCAAAGCCTTCGGTATTTGGTTTCCTGATGCAGCATTTCGCGATCCAGGGTTATTACAATCCTTTTACGGGCGAGGCTCAGGTCAATAAGTATCTTCCGTCCTTCATGTTGCCCTTTGTCGTATGTCATGAAATGGCTCACCAGAGCGGGATTGCAGCAGAAGATGATGCCAACCTTCTTTCTTATGCACTCAGCACTTCTGTGAATGACAGCTGCTTTAAGTATTCCGCATATTTCAATCTCTGGTTGTACACGCATGCAAGATTGCGGGCTAAAGACCCGGCTCTGGCTCATCAGCTGGCGCGGGAATTAAATCCGGTTTCAGCTCAGCATATCGAAACGCTGAGGCAGATCCGCAAGAAATATCAGAGCGGTCTGAGCGACTATAGCGGATTGCTCTATGATGAGTACCTGAAAATGTTCCACCAGAAAGACGGGATCGAAAGTTATAACCGCGTAGCCATTACTGCCTGGGAGCTGGAACGTCAACGGGAAAAGCAGAAGCAGCTGGTGATAAGAATTCCCTGATTTATCATGGAACGCAGATCATCATGATGTTCATGATCTTTCCTGATTTAATCGTTTTGATCTGCGCGCATCATGAGGATCATGAAAATCTGCGGTCAGGGCTGTAAGCCGGATCGTTACCATTTTATCTTCTCCATTCGCCGGAAAAAATCCTTTTCTTTTTCGCCACAGCTTTTCAGCAGCCCACTGAGTTCGTCAAAAGAAACCAGGTCGGATTTTCTTTCCTTCATTTGCCTTGCTGCATGATAGGCGAAATTTCGCCAGCCGTCTCCGATTGCGGTAAGCTCAGAAGAAAATACTTTGAGATCATCGCGGTTTAGCATTTCACCCGCTTCCTGTAAAAACGCTGCATACAAATAACGGAACCCCGCGCCTCCCGTGCCGATCTCTTCCTGCATACGGATAATATTTCCAAGATAGAGCGCAGCCTTGCGCTGACTTAGTTTGCGGGGATACTGTTTGATTTTTTTTGCCAGCAGGCCGATCGCGTTATTGCCAAACCAGGGCAGGGGAGGCGAGAGCATAAAAAAACAAGTTTGTTTGATGCCCTGTTGGATCGCCTTGCCAAAATTCACTTGTTGCGGTACCCTTTTTACATAATACATGAATCCTTTTGGTTCGGGAGTGCCTTTGGCAAACCTCGCCTTGATCAGGTCTTCCGGTGCAATGCGCGTTGTTTCTTCCAGCACCGGGTCGCTGATCAGGTATTCATTTCCCTCCTTGCCATAAGCGACCAGGTTGTGTGCATTAAAATGAAAACGAAATGCTTCCGGGAGATAAGGCAGATAGAACACGGAGCCGAGCATACCACAGGGATGTCCTTCGGCGAGCGCTTCATCGAGGGCCTGCATCGCCTTTTCAGGCGAACGGAATTTTTCCGTGTGTATATCGACGTTCAGTCTTTGCGTGACTCTTTTGAAAATAGCACCTGGCCAGGTTCTGAAGGTAGTGCCCGGGGTGCCGCTGACTTTGAGAAAGGGGATGTGCGCGAAGAAAATCCCGGCTCCGATCCCGAAAGCCATGGGTTCGGAGATGTCAATACCCTGATGCCTTAAAAGATTGCTGGTAACCCCGCTTTCGCAATGCGCATGCTGCCGGTGTTCGAACCGGATCGCCGTCTTCGCCTGATTATTTTCCAAAATTCTTCAGCTCCTCCAGGCTGATGTTGAAGATCGTAGCATATTTCTGAAGCATCGCAGCATCCAGTTTTTCAAACACGGAAGGCTTGAAATGTTTTTTCACCTGCCATTGCCATTTACCCGCATACTTGCTCAGCAGCCCCAGGTCCATCAGGTTCTTCTGCATGAAATAAGGAATCGGACTGAGTGCTCCCTGCTTCACTTTTTCTTCGATGGCAACCAACTCTTCATCGATCGCATCCCAGGCCTGTTTCATCGCCTGGTTCTCCGGCTCCCAGCCCACGGAATTTACGCCGGTGTATTTGCCATCCTTTCCAACCGCATAGATCAGCTTCTTCACCTTTTCCCGGTCCTTGAACTCCAAAGGTTCCTGAGGCACTTCATTCACATCCATGGGCTGAATTTACAGAATTTCTGTTTTGGACACCGAAGCCGTTGTTGGTCGCCGACCAACAACAGAGGGGAAACGCCGTAGATCAACATACCAACAAAAATTATTTTGTTACCGTGCAGGGAATGCTATGGGACGGGAGTTACACGCCCGTCCGTTAAGCGGGTGCCACTCCTGCCTGCAGGCAGGCACTGAGATCTCTTATTCGCCATGCAACTGAAACATCAGCGTCGGATCATCAATTTCTTCCTGACTGCCGCTCCACTGTGCTGATCGCGTATTGTAAGCATGTAAGACCCCGTTGCCAGCTCTGACACAAGGATCTCTTTCTTTGGATTCACTAAGGCAACAAAAAGGTACAATCAATACCTTCATTTTTTTGTCAGAAAATTTTTTGCCTTGTTCAGCTGCCGGCGGGACGTGCTATAAGACGGGGGTGGTGCCTGCTCCGTCACTGGAGGCCCCCTTTCCAGCACATTGGGATCCTAAGCTTAGAATTCCACGTGGACAAGTTGTCGCG
>JADMIO010930439.1_pt1 | contig 58215 bp, 49 predicted proteins | sample 8958161 | NCBI WGS metagenome assembly JADMIO01 (sample SAMN16585339, study PRJNA669376) | soil metagenome | isolation source: Crop rotation soil | place: USA: Cullars Rotation, Alabama | collected 2011
AGGTGAGCCAGTGTGATTACATTTGCGGCCTAACTGTGGCCAGTCCAGTTACGCTGGAGTCACTAGTATTTAGGTGACACTATAGAAGCGGCCGCGACAACTTGTCCACGTGGAATTCTAAGCTTAGGATCCCAATGTGCTGGAAAGAGCTCCTTTGAGGACCGCAGTTCCAGCCGGTGGACGCCGCCGTCGCTCGCCGAGGCGGCCACGCTTTTCCCCGGTTACGAGATTCTTGGCGAGCTCGGGCGCGGCGGGATGGCCGTCGTCTTCCACGCGCATCATCTCGCGGAGGATCGCCCCGTCGCCATCAAGCTCCTGCCGGAGCAGGTGAGCCACGACACGGACTTCGCGCGCCGGTTCCAACGCGAAGCGCACGCGATGAGCCAGCTCGATCATCCCGGCATCGTGGGCCTGTACGAACTGGGCCGCACGAGTGCGGATCATCTCTACTTCGCCATGGAGTACGTCGATGGCGCAACGCTCCACGATGTCGTCCAGAAGATCGGGCTCAACCAGGAGCAGGCGCTCTCGGTGGCCGTGCAGGTTTGCAACGCCCTCGCCTACGCGCACGAGCGCGGTGTCATCCATCGCGACGTCAAGCCCGAGAACATCCTCATCGATACCGAAAGCCAGGTGAAGATCGCCGACTTCGGCCTCGCGCGGCTCGTCGATGCCGCCGCGCATTCCCATGCCCGCACGCGGCCAGGCCTCATCCTCGGCACCCCGGACTACATGGCGCCCGAGCAGCGCATGGGCATGAATGTCGATCACCGCGCCGACATCTACAGCGTGGGTGTGTTGATCTACGAGATGCTCTGCCGCCGGACGCCCCAAGGCATCTTCGAGCCGCCAAGCGCGAGAACGGGGTGCGACAAACGCATCGATCGGATCGTATCGAAGGCCATGCAACAGACGCCCGATCGGCGCTACCAGTCGATCCAGGACATGGCCGCCGATCTGCAGGTAGTGCTCAGTTCTCGTCCAGAGCAACCGCCCGCACCGAAGGCGGTGTCGCTGCCTTCGCCCACAGCACCTATCTACATCGGCATCGCCGTGGCGGTTGCGGCCATCGCCGCCGGCTTGTTTTTCGCACATTTCGCCGGGCCAAAATCCGCCACGCCGTCTTCCGCCGCTCCTCTGCATTTCTCCGGCAAAAGCGAACCCGTCGTCCATCTGCGCAGCGTCGATCTTCCCGACGCTCCATCGGAAGAGCCGCCGCAATAACAAGCACCACCCGCAGTTAGTTAGGCATCCCTGCCTGACCAGGCTCACGACTCGCACAGCCCCCTCACCCTTTCGGCGGCGCCATGATTGTCCCCCCTGGCACGAACGTCACCGGCGCCAGCCACTGCTCACGATCCACACGCCCGCGGGCGGTGGCTCCCACCCAGCGCACGATCCGCCGAATCAGTAGGTCGCTCTGCCAGTCGAAGTGCGCAATGCGTGGTCGCCGCCACGTAAAGGTCGGGTCATCGATCATGCATATAAAGGACAGGTCGCGCCCGATCCGGATTCCTCTCTGCGCGATGAATGCGAGCGCCGCCGCCGCATGGGCCGGTTCCACCGTGAGCAAAGCGGTAGGCGGCGTCACCTTGAAGAGCGCCTCCAGCAACGTCTGCAAACCCTCCGGGGTCTCGTCCCAATCCGGCGTGTGATATTCGCCCGGAGTGATCCCGTGCGCGGCCAGCTCGGCGTTGAAGGCCTGCGCTACGATTCCGGGCACCGGTTTCCGCCATGGCGCCGGGCACACCATTACGATTCGCCGATGCCCGAGATCCGCAATACTTCGAGTAGCCGCCGATACGCACGCCACGAAGTTCGTGCTCGCCGCCGCGATCGGGACTTCCGAATGCCTCCCGCCCAGCGCCAGACACGGTACGGGCTGTTCGGAGAACCACGTCAGAAGCTCCTTCGGTCCGCCCAGGACGACCCACGCATCCGCCGGTGTCGCTCGCACGAAGCGCGCGATCCGCCGAGTGTCGTGGCGCAGGCATGTCTGGCTCTTCGCGGAGAAGAAGCATTCGTGCCCAGCCGCTACGATCCCGCTCTGCAGATTTAGCAGCGTCCGTTGCATGGAGGCGTTCTCTTCCACTAGCGGCTCATTCAAGAGCACCCCCACCCGCATCGTGCGCCGGCCCTTCCCGCCCCTTCCGCTCCGGAGAATCGTTCGACCGTTGTTTCCATCCGGCGCGAGCAGCCCCTCCCCTTCGAGGATTCGCAAGGCCCCGCGGAGCGAGACTTTCGATACATTGCATTCCACAGCCAGCCTCGCCACACCGGGCAGCCGCTCTCCCCATTGCCCTGTGCGCAGCCCCTCCCGCAGATGCCTGGCTGTTTGCTCGATCGTTGAAAGACGGCGAAGCGGATTCATGGGATTTCAGTTCACCCTCATGGCGGTGGCTTGATCGTTCCCCCGGGAACGAAATCGACCGGCATCGTCCACCTCTCTCGATCCTCCTGCCCGCGGGCCGCAGCCTGCACCCAACGAACGATCCGCCGGATCAGCGGATCGTTCGTCGTTTCAAAATGCGCGAGGCGCGGCCGTCTCCAATGGAATGCCGGGTCATCGACCATGCATACGAGCGAGACGTCGCGCCCTGTCCGGATCTCCCGCTGCCCGAGAAACCCGAGGATGGCTCCCGCATGCGTCGGCTCGAGGACAAGCAGAGCAGTCGGTGGCGTCACCCGAAAGAGCCCCTCCAGCAGCGCCTGCAAACCCTCGGGTGTTTCTTCCCAATCAGGCACGTTATATTCTCCGGGCACGATCCCGTGTGCAGTCAGTTCCGCATTGAATCCCTGAACAATTAACCCGGGCTCGGGTTTGCGCCACGGCTCCGGGCATACCAGCACGATTCGCCGGTGCCCCAACTCCGCAAGCATCCGCGCCGCCGCAGCCACCCCGGGAGCAAAGCTCGAGCTCGCAGTCGCGATGGGCACGCCTACGTTTCTCCCACCCACCGCGAGGCTCGGCACTGATTGAGCAGCAAACCACGTCAGCACTTCCTTCGAGCCCGCCACGATCACCCAGGCATCGGCGGGTGTTGCCTTCACGAACCGTGCGATCCGCCTCACATCGTGTTTCAATCCGGTTTGGCACTTCGCGGAAAAGAAGCATTCGTGCCCGGCCGCCACGATCGCAGCCTGTAGTTTCAACAACGTCCGCTGCATTTCCGCGTTCTCTTCCACGAGTGGATCATGCAAAAACACGCATACTCGCATCGTGCGCCGGCTTCGAGCGCGCTCGCCGTCCTTGAGGATCGTCCGCCCGTTGTATCCATCCGGCGCGAGTAGCCCCTCAGTTTCCAGGATTCGCAATGCGCCGCGGAGGGAAAGCTTCGAGACATCGCACTCTACAGCCAGCCGCGCCACCCCCGGCAACTTCTCTCCCCACCGCCCTGTTCGCAGCCCTTCACGCAAGTGCGCGGCGGTTTGCTCGATCACGGAGAGACGGCGGAGCGGCTTCATGGAAGGTCGCAAAATGGGTCACACTTTGACCCACCAACTCAAGCACAAATGTCTATCGAAAGTCGGAAAAGACGCCATACGCGACCTCGTCACACCAAATCGACTCAATCTCTTCCCGACCATGCGCACGCAATCCACTCCTCGTTCCACCGTACTCTTCGGCACCGCAGCCTCTACCTGCAAGAAGCACCGGAAATCCCGAGTTCGTTCTCTGCTCGTGGGCTCCGTCGCCGTGCTCCTCCTCGCGCCAAGCCTGCGCTCAGCCGATGACACTTGGGGCGCGAACGCCGCCTCGGATTGGTACACGGTCACGAATTGGGCAAGCGGTACCGCCTTCCCCGGTCTCCAGGGTGCGGCTGCATCGAATACCAATATCGCCACGTGGACCAGCGATGCCACTGCCACGACTTTCGGAATCGATATGGGTACCGCCAGCCTCAATCTGGGTGCCATCTCCATCGATTCCACGCGGACGATCGCCACGAGTATCGGCAACAGCAGCGCCACCGCGGGTTCCCTGCGTCTCTACGGTGCGACGGTCAATGGCATCGCTAATGTGATCCTGCGAAATAACAGCTCCGCGCTGCTCACGCTTCAGGACACCCAAGTCGGCTCCATGGGGGTGACCCTGAGCAATCCCACGGACAACATCGTCAATATCGACGACGCCGGTGGAATTACGATCGGCGGTATTATTTCAGAAGCGGCCGCAGGCACCAAATTGACGAAATCGGGCACTGGCTCTGGCGTCCTCACTCTCTCGGGTGCCAATACCTACTCGGGCCTCACGACGATCACCGGTGGCATTCTCAGTGTCGGCACCATTGCCGATTCGGGTAGCAGCAACCTCGGCATTACGGGTGGGGTCACCCTCAATGGCGGCACCCTTCAATACACGGCCGTCGGCGCCACCACGAACATCACGCGAACCTTCAGCGCCGCCAACACTAGTACCGCCAGCGCCATCGAGATCGTCGATGCGGGAACCACGTTGAATCTGACCAGTTCCTTCGCGGGCAACTCCGCCGGTACGGTAACCAAGAAGGGGGCCGGCGCTCTCACCCTCGGTGGCGCGACGGATAACAGCAGCTTGATTCTGAATGTCGCTGCGGGCACGCTCATTTTGAACAAGGTCGCAAGTACCGCCGCCATCCATGCCGTGGCCGGCATCAGCGACATCGCCAGCGGCGCCACAGTTAGGTTGAGCGGCACTGGCGGCGACCAGATCTTCACCGGGAGTACGACGGGCGCCTTCGGCTTGGTCGCCATGAGCGGCGGCATGCTCGACCTCAATGGTAAGACCGAAGGTTTTGCGCGGCTCACCGGCACCGGCACCGTCACCAGCAGCGTGGCAGGAGCCGTCACCCTCACACTGGGCGAATCGAACGGCGCCGGTTCCTTCGGAGGAGTCATTCAGAACGGCAGCGGCACCGTGGCCCTGACCAAGACTGGCACCGGCACGCTCACACTCACCGGCGCCAATACCCACTCCGGTACTACCAGCATCAATGGTGGCACGCTGGCACTCAGCGGCGGCAACAATCGCCTGCTGAGCACTGGCGCAGTTACGTTCGGCGGCAGCGCCACGTTCGATGTTGGCAGCACCACCCAGACCCTTAACACTCTGTCCACGAGTGTCGGGAACTTTACCCAAGCCATCACGGGCAGCGGCGGAACAATCAATGTCACCAGCACGGGAACGATGATCCTGGTCGCCAGCGGCACGGGGTCCAACCAAACCTCGACCATGAGCATCGGGAATGCGACCGTGACCTTTGCCCCCACCTCCACCGTCCGCCTGGCGGATCAAACAGGCTCCAACAATGCCACCACGACGGCAACATTGACGCTGAACGCAGGGGCAACATTAAACACCGGTAACCTTGTCCTCGCATTTTCGGACTACACCAACGGTGCCAATTCGCCTTCGGCGGTCGCCACGGTGACGATCAACAACGGTGCCACGCTCAAGGCCAAGGCTTTGACGATGCAAAGTTTTGATCACCAGAACAACACCAAGACCGCCACGATCAACGTGAACACGGGTGGTCTGTTCCTCCTGGGGACTCTCTCGGCTGGCTCCAGCAGCAGCACCACCTGGACGAACAACATCAACTTCAACGGCGGCACGCTCCAGAATTACGACTCCGCCACTGACATGACTATCAGCGCGCTAATCGGCACCACCCATCCATTCACCTTGGGCACCACTGGTACGCCGACCTTCGATATCACCTCCGGCCGCACAGGCACCATCAACGAGCCCATGATAGGCGCAGGCTCCCTCACTAAGATCGACACCGGCACACTCGTCCTCGGAGCCGCGAATACCTACTCGGGAAATACACTGGTCAGCGGCGGCACGCTGCGTTTGAGCAATAACCTCGCTCTTCAGAACAGCACCCTGGACACCAGCGGTGCCGGAGTCGTCACGCTGACCGTTACCACACCCACGCTCGGGGGCCTCAGCGGCAGCACCGCGCTCGCCTCGGTGCTTACCACCGGATACAGCGCTGTCACTTCGCTCACGCTGAATCCGGGAAACGGAGTCACCGATACCTATACTGGGAACATTACTAATGGCGCGGCCGGCATGGCCCTCACCAAGTCTGGCCTCGGCAAGCAAATCCTCGGCGGCACCAATAGTTACACCGGTGCTACCAACGTTTCCGCAGGCACATTGCTCGTGAATGGCAGCATCAGTGGCAGCACCGTTTCCGTCACCGGCGGAACCCTCGGCGGCACCAACGGCACCATCAGCGCCACCACCATCGCCAGCGGCGGAACTCTCGCGCCCGGCTCCTCCATTGGCACCCTGAATTTCTCCTCCACGCTCACACTTGGCGGCACCTCCGTCTTCGAAATCAACAAGACCGGCAGCACCCTCACCGCTGACTTCGCCAACGTCACCGGCACCCTCACCCTCGGCGGCACCCTCAATGTCACTGCCACCGGTGACACCCTCGTCGAAGGCGACACCTTTAATCTTTTCGACGCAGGCGCCTTCACCGGCAGCTTCGCCACCGTGAATCTCCCCACACTCAGCAGCGCCTATGCGTGGGATACCGGCAGCCTTTCCACCGCAGGAATCATCACCGTCGTCCCGGAGCCCGGCTCCATCTCCGCCCTCCTCGGCGGCCTTGGGCTCCTTCTCGGCCTCCGCCGCCGCAAATCGTTTTCCCACTCGGGAATTAAGTGAGTCTCGTGACGTGGCTCACCTACTTGCGCCCTCGCCGTTGGGAAGCGGCGGGGGCGCTCCTTTTTCCAAGCACAGATCCCAAGTTTGGTTTCCCGATAGTCCGCCAGTCCATCCGCACCAGAGTCCGTAGCCTGTCCGGCTACGGCGCGGCGATCTTCATATTCCGGTACTCGCACTTCATCTCCACGCCGGGGTGAATCTGTAGCCCGATCGGCGCGGCTCCTGAGTATTTCGCGTCGGTGTATTCCGACGCCTTATGGCCGTTGATCCAGCACGTGAAGGTATCGCCCTTGGCCTGGATGCGGAAGGTATTCCACTCGCCCTCGGGCTTCATGAGCGTCTTCGCTTCCTTGGCCTGGCCTGCTTCGGGATACAGCGCCTTGCCGCCCGTGTAGAAGGAGCCGGACATGTCCACCTTCAAGCTGCCGGATATCCCGAGCTGAAGCTGGATATTGGGCTTTCGCATCTCGATTCCCGTGTCCACTCCGCGCGGCGTCGTACCCTTCCAGCGCACGTCGAACTCGATTACGAAGTCGCCATATTCCTTTTCCGTCCAAAGGTAGTTGCCCTTTTTCGCGGCGTCGTTCTGGCCGATCAGCACTCCATCCTCCACGCGCCAGAATCCCTTCGATTCCTCCGCCTTGAAGTGCGTCAGGTCCTTCCCATTGAAAAGCGGCTCGAAGGCGGGCTCGGCGGCCTGGCAGGAAAGGAACGCAGAGAGGGAAAAGGCAAGGGCGAGGGCAAATGGGCGGGAGTTCATGGGTGCGACTCTGATTGATCCCTCAAGCGGGTGAAGCCTAGACACTGAAAATGCATTGAATCTGGAAGCCATGAACCCAGGAAGAACAGCGACGTCTCGGCAACTTGCGCGCCTGCGCTATTCTCCTTCTTCGTGGCTTCATGGCTTCCAGATTCATTCACCTTTTCAGGGCCGGTTGTCAGTTCAGGCGCGCGTCTTTAGCCGGATTTGAAGATCCTCCCCGTTCCGGTCGTGAAACTCCCCTCTTCCCGAGACATATTAAGGAGGAACCCATCTCCATTCACCAACCGACCCTCCTCTCCCTCCACCTCCCGGCGGTACGCCTCATTCTTCTCCAATGTTCGATGCTCGATCCTAATTGCTAAACTCCCGGCCCTTCCTCCAGCTCTACCGCCTCGCCGTCCTTGTCGCCATCGCGTGGATCCTTCGCGCGCATACCGTCCACATGCGCGTGAGCGGGCTCACGCCGCTGACGGTAGGGGAGGTGCGTCCGATGCTGCCGGCGGCGGAAGAGCTTCGCGATGATCCGGGCGAGCGCGCCGGTGTTTTCGTGCACGACGCGCACGGGGGGCAAATCGGCTATGCCCTGCGCACCGCGCCTTTCTCGGACTCGATCGTGGGGTATCGCGGGTGGACGGATTCGCTCATCGTCTTCGACTCCGCGCTGCACGTCCTCGGCGTCCGAGTCCGGTCTTCGCAGGATACCGCCGAGCACGTGAGCGACGTGAAGGGCGACCCGTATTATCTCAAGACCTGGAACGGGCAGTCTTGGGACGAAGTGGCGCGCACTACGCCCAAAGAAGCCGGCATCGAGGGCGTCTCCGGCGCGACGCTGACCAGCATGGCTGTGGCCGAGGCGATTCAGCGCCGCCTGCTCGCCGCCAGCGATGCGCTCGCCGCGAAGCCTCCTCCCATCCGCATCCGCGCGCACGACATCGGGCTCGCTGTCATCATCGTCGCAGGGATTGTCCTTTCGTTCACTGGCACGCGTGGGAAACCGTGGCTGCGGCGCGGCTTCCAAATCCTCGTCATCGCGTACATCGGCTTCCTCAATGGCGATCTCCTGGCACAATCGCTCATCGTCGGCTGGACGCAAAACGGTGTGCCATGGCGCATCGCACCCGGGCTCGTGCTCCTGCTCGCAGCGGCGCTCGCCGTGCCGTGGAGCACAGGAAAGCCACTCTATTGCCACCAACTCTGCCCCCACGGTGCCGCACAGGAACTCCTCCACCGCATCGCCCCTCGCCGCTGGCGCCTCCGCATCCGCGCCGATATCGATCGCGCCCTGCGTTGGATCGCCCCCGGCCTGCTGGGCGTCGTCATCACGATCACCGTTATCGCGTTGCCGATCGACCTCGCGCATCTGGAGCCCTTCGACGCGTACGTGCTCAGCGCCGCCGGCATCGTCACCGGCGCGATCGCCGTGGCCGGGCTCGTGGCCTCGTTGTTCGTACCCATGGCGTACTGCCACTATGCCTGCCCCACCGGCGCGCTGCTGAATTTCATCCGCTCCCACGGCCGCGCCGCCCGCTTCTCCCGCCGCGACATCGCCGCCATCGTCCTCCTCGCAATCGCGTACCTCCTCACGCGCTACCATCTGCAGATCACGACGTGGTTGTTTCGGACGGGCTGAAGCAGCGCAACGTGTCCCCCGTCGTTGACATCCCGCCTTCCATACCGTCCCGTTGCCAGCTCTTCATGTACCGTCTGCCCACGTTCCTTATGGTCTTTGCCGCCCTTCTTCCGGCGGCGCATGGTGCTGGGGAGATCGAGAAGAAGGAGATCAAGCCGCCGTTTGGGCTCGTGTGGGGCGAAGCGGCGGGACGGCTCGAGCGGAAACTGACGAACGCCAAGGCGCGCATCGTGGACAAGCGTGTCGTCCAGGGCGGGCTCGAGGCGTGGGACGTGGAGGGCCTCGTGCAGAACGGCCTCAAGCGCACTGTCTTCTATTTCAAGGCGGATCAACTCTCCGAGGTGGAGCTCATTTACCAGGACGCGAGTTGGGACCAGCGGAAGTACGACGAGTTCATGACGCTCGTCCGCCAGGCCATCCAGAAATCCTACGGCGAAGGCGTCCAGACCGTGCGCAAGACCGAGCCTGTGGAGCAGGTCATGCAGACCGTCGTCGGCTACAAGTGGAACCAGAACAACGCGTCCATCGAGCTCTACTACTACAGCGCGCAGAACGGCCAGAATCTCTACCGGACGGTCTCGGTGCACTATAAGCAGTTTTAGGAGGCGCGCAGCAGCCTCCGGTAGGGACGCGCGTCCGCCGACGAAGCGAAAACCTCGCGCCGACTCCACGTTCGCCAGCATCCGATGCACACGAAGACATAGATGAATGCGGTTTGGGGCGGCAGCTCCGATTGGGGAGCGTCGAGTCGGAGCGCGGTGCCGGCTTCGTAGCGGACGCGCGAGGACGCGCGTCCCTACCCGATGTAGCGTGCACGTCGGATGGATGAACGGTGCGGGCTTCGGCTTGGCTTCCAGAGAATGTCGTCGCGCGAAGCTGACAGCCGCCCGCTCCGGAGTGCGGCGCCGCACACTTTCACTTCCTAAATCCTACGTCTTACCTCTTAAGTACCCCGATGCGCTTCCTCCTACTTCTTGCCGCGCTTTCGACTTCCGCGCTCGCTGCCGATTGGCCGGAGTTCATGGGATCGGCGCGGGATCAGACTTCGCCGGAGACGGGGCTGACGGCGAAGCTGCCCGCGAAGATCGTTTGGTCGCGGGAGATTGGGACGGGATATTCGGCGCCAAGTGTCAGGGACGGGGTGCTGTATTTGCACCATCGCATCGAGGGACAGGAGATCGTGGAGAGCATGGACCCGGCGACGGGCAAATCGCTCCAGCGGGTGAGCTACGAGAGCGGGTTTGTCGATCCGTTTGGCTACAACAACGGGCCGCGGTGCACGCCGTTGGTGACGGCGAATCGCTGCTACACCTTTGGCGCGGAGGGCGTGCTGCTGTGCATCGATACCAAGACCTTCAAGGTGCTCTGGCGGCGCGATACGCAGAAGGATTTCGACGTGCCGGACGCCTTCTTCGGGGTGGGCAGCACGCCAATCCTGGAGGACGGTAAACTCATCGTGCAAGTCGGTGGCCAGCCAAACTCGGGCGTCGTCGCATTCGACGCCGAGACGGGCAAGACACTGTGGGAAAACGTCGGCGAGAAGACGTGGAACGGCGTGCCGATGACGGCGTGGCCCGGCGAGCGCACGGTGACGTGGAATCGCTCCGACCCGGTGTTTGAAAAGCAGGCCAGCTATTGCTCGCCCGTGGCGGCTACGATTCACGGCAAGCGGCAGGTGCTGGTCGTCACGCGGCAGGGGCTCGTCTCGCTCGATCCTTCCACGGGAGCGGCGAATTTTTCGTACTGGTTTCGCGTGCGGCAAAACGAATCCGTGAACGCGATGACGCCCGTCGTGAGCGGCGATACGATCCTGCTCTCCACGGCGTATTATCGCGGCGGAGCGGTGGCGCTGCGCGTGGCGCAAGATGGAAAATCGGTGAGCGAACTGTGGCGCGGTCTCCAACTCGAGATCCACTGGAGCCGGCCGGTCCTGGCCGCGGGCCATCTCTTCGCCTTCAGCGGGCGCAATGAACCGGACGGCTTGTTTCGCTGCGTGGAGCTCGCCACCGGCGCGGTGAAGTGGGAGCGGGACGAACGCTGGCTCAAGGGCGGCCACTCGAAGATCAGTCCCGGCGAGGAGCCGAGTGTCTTCGCGCGCGGCTCCGCCATCCTCGCGGATGGCAAGTTGTACGCGCTCGGCGAGGCCGGGCTGCTCGGCATCTTCAAGCCGAACATCGAGCGCTGCGAGGAGCTCGCGCGCTGGCAGGTGCCGGGCCTCTCGTATCCCTGCTGGGCCGCGCCGGTACTGAGCGACAAGCGGCTCTTTCTCCGTTGCGAGGAGCGCCTCGTGTGTCTGGATATCGCCGGATGAAACTCGCGCTCGCCGCTCTCCTCGTGTGCACCCTCGCCGCCGGCGCAGCGGACGATGCGGCGGCGAATCGCAAGGCCACGGCGGCGTTTCTGGCAGGTCCAATCCCGGAGATCGAAATCGAAGTTTCGGAAAAGGATTTCGACGCGCTCAAGGACCAGCCAAAGCGCTATGTGGAAGCGACGCTGACCGAGGGCGGCAGGACTTACCGCGGCGTGGCGCTGAAGTTGAAGGGCAACGACGGCAGCTTTCGCCCGGTGGACGACAAGCCGGGCTTCACGCTCAACTTCACGAAGCTCAAGGGTGGCGCCCGCTTCCACGGGATGAAGCGCATGCACCTGAACAATGGCCGCGAGGACCCGACTTTCCTGCGCCAGATTCTCTGCGGCGAAATGGCCCGCGCCGCGCGGGTACCGGCCGTGCGCGCCACCCACACGCTGGTAAGGCTGAATGGCCGCGACCTCGGCCTCTATGTGCTGACCGAGGGGTACACGCAGGATTTTCTCGCGCAGTTTTTCGAGCGCGCGGATGGCGATTTCTACGAGGGCGGCTTCTGCAGCGATATCGATGCGAAACTGGAAAAGGACGAGGGCGATCCGGACGATTTCAAGATCATCCAGCAGGTCATCGCGGCGGCAGGCGAGGAGGATGCGGCCGTGCGGTGGAAGAAACTTTCCGCGGCGCTCGATACCGATCGCTTCGCGAGTTTTCTCGCCATGGAGGCGCTCATGGGCGTGGGAGACGGGTACGACTTTTTCAAAAACAACTACCGCATCTACCACGACCCCGCGACGGGCCGGCTGGCGTTTGTGCTGCACGGCATGGATCAACCGCTGGGCGACGTGGGCTTCGACATCCAGCGACGCCCGCAGAGCATCGTGGGCGAGGCGTTCTACACTTGCGCCGAGGGGCGCCGTCTCTACCGCCAGCGCGTGACGCACCTCGCGGAAAAGATCTACGCCGGGCGCGACTGGCCCGCGCGGGCGAAAGACATCGCCGAGAAACTGTGCGCCGCGGTGGCGGAACGCGACAAGCCTTTCGCCCGCGAACTCCAATCCCGCGCCCGCGAATTCCGCGAACTCGTGGCGGAGCGGCAAAAGAACATCGCCGAACAGGTCGCCACCCTCGCGACACCGCTGGATTTCGACGCTAAAGGCGTGGCCCTGCTGCCGGACGGCTGGCGCTTCGAGGGCGACTCCGCGGAGCGCGCCGAAGTCGCGCTCGACGGCCATGCGAGCCTGCACCTCCGGGCCACCGGCGGCACCACGGCTTCCTGGCGCAGGGGCGTGGAGCTCGACGCGGGCAAGTATCGATTCGAGGCGCGGCTGCGCACCCGGGGCGTCGAGCCGGGCGATGACGAGAGCGGAATCGGCGCTGGCGTGCGCATCTCCGGCGCGAAACGGCACGAGCAGAATTCCGCGAAGGGCGACACCCCATGGCGCAAAGTCGCCTTCGATTTCGAATCTGAAGGTGGCGCGGTGGTGCTTGTGGCCGAGCTACGCGCGACTTCGGGTGAAGTGTGGTTCGACAAGGAATCGTTTCGCTTGGTCCGCCGCCCGTGAAAGTCGGTTGGCGGGAGCCAGTTCTACGAGTATCATCCGCGCTTTCGTTTTGAGACCGCCATTCCGTTCAGCTAAGAAAATCACCGGCTCGGGAGTCATTAGCGGCTGTATGCCGCGGAAAACTCCATCCAACCGCTCGGGCGCAGCGATCGCGCCCCTGTGCACCGTAGCCATCGCTCTCGCTCTCAGCCACATCGCCGTGGCGCAGGCGCCGAGGCTGGCGTCGCTCCCGCCGTTGCCAAAACCCGCCACGCCCGTGCTGGACCAGCGTGAGATGGCGAAGCAGGAGAAGCATCACAAGACGATCGACGCCTTCTACGCGGATGCCGTCATCCCCACGCTGAGCTTCGATTTCTCCGGCGAGGAGTGGGAGAATCTGCGCAAGGACGCGCGCCGGTACGCCGAGTGCACCATGTCGGAAGAAGGTGGCAAGGTGTACTCCAACGTAGCCGTGAAGCTGAAGGGTTCCGCCGGCTCCTTCCAGGGGCCGGACGGCAAGCCGGGCCTCACGCTCAGCCTCGACAAGTACAAGGGCGCGGACCGCTTCTACGGGCAGAAGAAGTTTCACCTGAACAACTGCGCGCAGGACGGCACGTGCCTCATGGAAATGATCGCCGGCGAGATGGCCCGCAAATGCGGAGTACCGGCTTCGCGCTGCACGCACGCCTTTGTGAAGTGGCAGGGCCGCGACCTCGGCCTCTACGTGGTGAAGGAGGCTTTCACGAAGGATTTCCTCGGCAAGTTTTTCAAGGAAGTGGATGGCGACCTGTACGACGGCGGCTTTGTCCACGAGATCGATGAATCCCTCGAGAAGGACCAGGGCGACCCGAAGAACAAGGAGAACATCAAGCAGCTCGTGGCCGCCTGCCGTGAGCCCGATCCCACGAAGCGCCTCGCGGCCCTCGACAAGATCCTGCACATCGAGGCCTTCACGACGTACGCAGCGCTCGAGTCCATCCTCACGCACTGGGACGGCTACGACTTCAATCGCAACAACTACCGCTTCTACCAGGACCCGAAGACCGGAAAATTCGTCTTCTTCCTGCACGGCATGGACCAGACCTTCGGCGACCCGAATGCGCCCGCCGTGCGCGATTGCGGCGCGATGGTCGGCCAGGCGCTCTTCAGCCTGCCCGGCATGCGGCAGAAGTACGCCGACCGCGTGAAACTCATCTACGAGCAGGTGCTCAAGCCGATCGACTGGCCCGCCCGCGTGACCGAGGCCGGCGGCAAGGTAAAAGCCGCGCTTGCGAAGAAAAACCCGCAGTGGGCGAAGGATTACGACGGCAAGATCAACGAGGCCCGCGCGCGTGTGGAGCAGCGGATCGCCGCCATCGGCAAGCAGCTCGGCGACATGCCGAAGCCGCTGGCTTTCAGCCCGCAGGGCATCGCGAAGATCGAGCCGAAAGGATGGCGGGTGGAAGGCACGGCGGCACAAATGGACGAGGCGAATCTCGACGGCCGCCCGGTGTTCCGCATCAGGGCCGACGGCGACACGACGGCGAGCTGGCGCAAGAGCCTGCCTCTCGAGCCTGGCAAATACCGGTTCGAAGCCCGTATCCGCACCGCCGGCCTGCAATCCGCGCAGGGGCCATCCGGTGAAGGCGTGGGGCTGCGTATCAGCGGCGGAACCCGCGTCGGACAGAATGCCCTCAGCGGCGATACGCCGTGGAAGACGGTCGCTTTCAATTTCGACGCACCCGGCGGCGACGTGATCCTCGTAGCCGAATTACGCGCGACGAAGGGCGAGGCGTGGTTCGACAAGGATAGTTTTCAGATCGTGCGCGTGCCGTAGGGAAAAGTTGGGACTACGGGACTACGGGACTGTGGGGAGGAATGCCGCTTCGCGGAGAGCGGGGAAAGTTGCGCTGCATCCGACGCGGAACGCAGCGGACTCCATAGTCCCATAGTCCCACCGCATTCGCGCACTCGCGTTACAGCCTCGCCGCGCCTTCCATGCCGCCGGACTCCAGTTCGGCCATGCAGGCGGGGCAGATGCCGTGGCTGAAGTCGGTGCCGGTGTGGACGTGGATGTATTCGTCGATCTCCTGCCAGTACTGGGAGTCGTCGCGCACCTTCTTGCAGTACATGCAGATGGGGAGAAGGCGCTGGAGTTGCTGGACGTTTTTCAGCGCGTGCTCGACTTCCTTCACTCGCGCCGAGAGGCGGTGCTCCAGATCGATGACGCGCTTGCCACTGCGGATGCGGGCGAGCAATTCCGCCGCCTCGCAGGGCTTGCGAATGAAGTCGTCGGCCCCGGCATCGAAGGCCTGCTGAAGGTCGTCGCGCGAATCGCGTGCGGTGATGATGATGAAGTAGATGAGGCGGCCGGACTGCTCGTGCTGGAGCTTCTTGCACACCTCCAGGCCAGTCATGCCCGGGAGCATCCAATCCAGCAGCGCAATGCACGGCCCGTCGGGTTCGTCCAGCGCCTCGTGAGCGGTAAGTCCGTCGCCCGCAAGAACGACTTCGTATTCGTGGCGCTGGAGCAGGAAAGCCAGCGTGTCGCGGGTGGCGCTATGATCCTCCGCCACCAGGATCTTGAGCTTCTCTTTGTTTTGGGGATCGCTCGGTGTCATTGCAAAGCTGAGTTGTCGGCGTGAGGCAAGCGAATGCCGCACCACCGGAAGGCCCCGATAGGTTTCAGTTTCGTCACGATGGCGGCGAATGCAGACAAGCATTTGGCTCGTGACGGTCTGGGGGAAAACGACTTGGACATGGGTGTCACCCAGCATTTACGCAGCAGCCGCAACATCTGCGTGTATGGACTTTGCCACCGAGGTCTCCTTGGGGGGGAACACCTTACGCAGCGCGTTCCACCCGGAAGAGGCCGAAAGGCTCCGCTGGAAGCGAATCGACCATGGCGGGCACAAACGTGGCGCCACGGAGGTAAATGGTGAGCAAAAAGCGCGCCCCGTGTTGCCACGGAGCGCGCTGTTTCGGGGAAGATGTGGTCTTCCTTGCTCTACACGGGGGGCGAACGCCGGCCCATGATGAAGGAGAGGATGAACAGGACGATGAAGACGAAGAAGAGGATCTTCGCAATCTCCATGGCCGTTCCCGCGAGCACGCCGAAGCCGAGAACGGCTGCGATCAGTGCGATGACGAGGAAGGTGATTGCCCAGTTAAGCATGGTGTTTTGGACCTTTCTGTTTGGTTTGATTTTTCGGGTTTGACGCCAGAGGTATCGCCTCCCCCCCGCCCTGCGCGTGTAAGAAGTCCTCGCGGCGCTGTGCATTGAGATACGTCCTCAACGCCTGCTCGACGCGATAGAGTACCGCGCTACGGTGGCCCCCCGTCGTGAGCGCCCTGAATTTCCGCCCAACATGAAACGAACGAGACTCGTTCCATTGTCCGCACTCTTTACCGGTGCGCTGGTCCTGCTGGGCGCGGCAGTGTGGCTGCTGCGGCAGGGCAAGGAGCAGATGTTCATGCCGCACGCGCACTGCTACCTCGACAACCCCGAGTTGATGCTGCTGCACGGGGGCGCGGATTTGCTCATCGGGCTCTCGTATGTGGCGATCTCGGGCACGCTGGTCTTCATCGTGTACCGGGCCCGGAGGGAGATGCCCTTTCACTGGATGATGCTGGCGTTCGCGCTCTTCATCGTGGCGTGCGGGGGCACGCACTTCATGGAGCTGTGGACGTTGAGGGCGGAGCACCCCCGCTACTGGCTCTCAGGCTGGGTGAAGCTGGTGACGGCGGCGGCCTCGGTGACGACGGCTGTGCTGCTGCCGGTGCTCATCCCGCACATTCTCGCCGCGGTGCGCGCCGGGCGCACCTCCGAGAAGCGGCGGCAGCAACTCGAAAACGCCTACGCGGAACTCGAGGAACTCTACCGGAAGGCCACGCAGCCAGCGCCACGCGTCGAATCCCAATCCCGGCAGCCGGTGGACTCGGGCATGCACGCACCCTTCGACCTGGCCACGATGGCGCGAGGAGTGTCCGATCACGCACGGGATCTCGAGAAGGCAAAGGACGAAGCGGAGGCAGCTAACCTGGCGAAGGATCAGTTTCTCGCGGTGCTCAGCCATGAGCTGCGCACGCCGCTCACCCCCGCCCTCGCGGCAGCGAGCGGACTGGAAGGCTCAGAGCCCCTCACAGCCGAGGAACTGCGTGAAGCGATCGGCATCATTCGGCGAAACATCGAGCTGGAGGCCCGGCTTGTGGACGATCTGCTGGATCTCACCCGGATCAGCAAGGGCAAGCTGGAGGTTCACGCCTCCACCATCAACTTGCACGAGACGATCCAGCATGCGGTGGATATGTGTGACTCCGAGGCGCAGACGAAGGGGAACAACCTCAAGGTGACGCTGGCGGCGGAAGATCACCATATCCACGGCGATGGCGCGCGGCTCGCGCAGGTCTTTTGGAATCTGCTGCTCAATGCGATCAAGTTCACGCCGGCTGGGGGCAACATCGAAATCCGCACCTCGAATCCGGAAAAAGGGCGGGTGAAGATCGAGGTGGTGGATACGGGTATAGGCATCGAGCCCAAGATGCTCGCGTCGATCTTCGAGCCCTTTCAGCAGGGCGACGCCGCGCACACACGGCGCTACGGTGGACTGGGCCTCGGGCTCAGCGTGGCGATGGGCCTCGTCGCCGCGCATTCCGGCACCATCTCCGCCCACAGTGCGGGCAAGGGCTGCGGGTCGCAATTCGTCATCGAGCTGCCCACCACGGTGCCTCCGCAACCACCTCGCGCGCAGTCCGGCATCCAGACGCCGCTGCCGCAGCGCAGGCTGCGCATCCTGCTCGCGGAAGATCACGCGGACACGCGAGCAGCGATCGAGCGCTTGCTGACGCGCTGGGGCCACGAAGTCCGTTCCGCCGCCACGGTGGCGGAGGCGGCATCCATCGCTCTTACCTACGAAGCCGATCTCCTGCTGAGCGACATCGGGCTGCCCGATGGGACGGGCATCGAGCTTCTCGGGAAGATCCGGCACGATCGCGACATCCCTGCGATCGCCATGTCGGGCTACGGGATGGAGTCCGATCTCCAGATGACCAAGCACGCAGGATTCAAGGAGCACTTGATCAAGCCCGTGTCCGCGGACCGCTTGAAGGAGACGCTCCTGAAGCTGTTTCACGAATAGGCGGGCGCGAAGCGGGATATGAGACTGGCACTTGCACACGGAGCGGGGCAGAGCCAACTAGGAAGACGCTGATTTCATCGATGCATGCCCGATTTCTCCATCGCCCCTTCGGGGCGGATCGCATTTTTTCAGAGAACCGGTGGCTGACGCCACCGGCTAATTTCGGATCATCCCTTCGGGATTCCATTTGATCGGCGGTTCTCCAGGCGCGGTCCATTCATGATCTCCAGTTTGTCCGCGCTCCGAGCCGCACTCCCCGATGAGCCGCTGTTTGCGGATAAGACGTGGCACTTGTCCCCACGCCCCTTTCTCATCGATGCGGCGTTGGCGGATGACGTGGAGAAATTGGGGTACCGGCTGTTGCTGTTCCAACGCGCATGCAATGAGCTGTACTTCCGCAGCATCGCGGGAAAGGCGCCCGCATGGGTGGCGGAATACTTGGATCGGGGGAAGCCGCAGGAATTGGTCGAGCTCTCGCGGCGAAAGGAAACGCGTGCGGAATTGCCACGAGTCATCCGGCCCGACCTCATCCTCACCAACGAGGGATACACCATCGCAGAACTCGACACCGTGCCGGGGGGCATCGGGCTCACCGCGTGGCTGAACCAGACGTACGCCGAGCCCGGTACGTGGGATATTCTCGGCGGCGCGCGCGGGATGATCGATGGCTTTCAGGCGATCGTGCCGGAGGGGCGCATCGCCATTTCCAAGGAGGCGGAGACGTACAAGCCGGAGATGCGATGGATCGCGAAACAGACGGACGGAGCGCTCCATGTCGTCGATGCCGAGGCGTTCACGGAGCCGAAAGCGCACTACCGGTTCTACGAGCACTTTGACCTGCCAAATCTGCCCGCGGCCGCGCTGCTTGCGAGCCAGCCGGTCTCGCCGCCGTTCAAGCCCTTCCTCGAGGAGAAGCTGTGGTTCGCGCTCTTTTGGGCACGGCCGCTGCGAGACTTCTGGCGGCGCGAACTGAGCGAGCGGCACTGGCTGGCGCTGCAAAAGGTGATTCCGCGGACATGGATCGTCGATCCCTCGCCTGTGCCGCATCATGCGGTGATTCCGGGGCTGGATATCCAGGACTGGCGCGAGCTCGCCGCCTTTTCGCAGAAGCAGCGCGACTTGATCATCAAGATCAGCGGTTTCTCGGAAATCGGCTGGGGTAGCCGAAGCATCACGCTCGGCAGCGATGTGTCGGCGCCGGAATGGACGGCTGCCGTCGAGCGGGCGATCGGGGACTATCAGCATCACACGTGGATCGTGCAGCGGTTTCACCACGCGCGCATCGTGGAGCAGCCGTACTTCGAGCACGGCGACGACGAGGTGCGCACCATGCGCGGGCGGGTCCGGCTGTGCCCGTACTACTTCATCAAGGAAGGCAAAGCGGAGCTATGCGGCGCACTGGCGACGATCGTGCCCGCGGACAAGAAGATCCTGCACGGGATGAGCGCGGCGATCCTGGCGCCGACGGGGCGGGAGATTTGAAGTCACGAATTTTCGATTGTCCCCCGCAAGACCCGTGGACTGTGCCTTCGGCGCCCTCGATCGCGGGATTTTCGATCGGATGGAACGTGTCCGTGGGAGGTGGCTATGGCTTTGTTGAAACCTGATCGAGGAGGTGCTCCTTGAAGAACTGGAGCTGGGCGAGGAATTGGAAGTCGGCGTTGGGTTTTTTGGCGAAGCCGTGGCCTTCGTCGCGGGCCATGAGGTACCAGCAGGGCTGGCCAGCGGCGCGGACGGCCTGGACGATTTGCTCGGCCTCGGTGACGGGGACGCGCGGGTCGTTCTTGCCCTGCACGACCATGAGTGGGCGCGTGATTTTGGCGACGTTTTGCAGCGGGGAGATTTTCTCGAGATGTGCGGCCATGGCGGGGTCGCGCTCGTCGCCGTACTCGACGCGGCGGAGGTCGCGGCGGTAGTCCTGGGTGTTCTTGAGGAAGCTGAGGAAATTCGAGATGCCGACGATATCGACGCCGCAGCGGAGGCGGTCGCTGTAGTGGACGAGGGAGGCGAGCGTCATGTAGCCGCCGTAGCTGCCGCCCATGACGGCGAAGCGCTTTGCATCGAGCGCGGAGTCCTTGGCGAGGGCATCGAGGAAGGCGCCGATGTCGCGGACGCTGTCCTCGCGCTGGAAGCCGTTGTCGCGGGCGAGGAAGGTTTTGCCATAGCCTTCGGAGCCGCGGACGTTCGGGTAGAAAAGGGCGATGCCCATTTCATCGAGGAGGTAGTTGTTGCGACCCTGGAAAACGGGACGCGACTGACCCTCGGGGCCGCCGTGGATGACGACGATGGCGGGACGCGGGCCGGGGAATTTCTGGGCATTGGGCCGGTAGAGGAATCCACTGATTTTCAGCCCATCGAAGGAATCGACGCGGACGAGTTCGGGCTCCGGGAATTTGGTGGGATCGAGGCCGCCGGTCTCGCTTTCGGTCCAGCGCGTGGAGAGGCCGGTGGCGAGGTTCAGGGAGAATGCGTCGGTGGGGGATTTGGCGGAGTTCAGCGAGAAACCGAGCTCACGTCCGGTGCGTTCCCACGCGAGGCTGCCGATGACGCCGACGGGTAGTTTCGGCTGCGACATGAGCGCGCCGGTTTGCGAATCGAGGATGCGAAGGACGCTGATGCCGTCTTCGTTCGAGACGATGGCGATGCGATCGCCGCTGGGTGAAACGGCCATGTCCTCGATGTCCCACGCGAGGTCCTTGGTGAGGACTTCGACGGCCTTGCTGGCGAGGTCGAGGCGCACGAGCCGGGAGAATTCGGAGCCTTGATCGGAGAGGCCGAGGACGGAGCGGTCGTCTTTCGCAAAAGCGGACTCGCCCCACGCGACTTTTTCGCCGCCGGGAGGTGTGAGAGGATCGATCCTGCCGGAGTCGAGATCGAGCAGGTGCAGGCGGCTTTCATTCGCGGAGAGGAATTCGTGAAGGAGGAGTTTCTTGTGATCGTGCGACCAGTTCGCGATGCTCCATCCGCCACCGCTGACCTGGAGGATTTCGCGGTCGGACTTCGGGTCGAAGGGATCGACGATGTGGATGTCGTTGTCCTTTCCGTTGCGCCGGGTGGTGGTGTACGCGAGGCGCTTGCCGTCGCGCGACCACTTGGCGCCGCCGTTGCGCGATTTGCCATCGGTGAGGAGGGTGGAGCGGCTGTCGGCGAAGTCGAAGCGGTAGAGCTGGAAAAATTCGCCGCCGCCAGTGTCCTGTGCATAGACGAAGCAGCGGCCTTCCTTCGGCTGGATGGCGATGGCGGAGATGGGTTCCTTGCCAAAGGTGAGCTGCTTGCGGTCGCCGCCCGGCATTTTCACGACATGGATCTGGGCGCTCTCGGCGAAGCGTGTGGAGATGAGCATTTCGCGGCGCAGCGGGTGCCATCCGCGAAAGGCGGCGGAACGGAACTCGAGGTAGCGGGAAGCGTCGGAGGCGAGTTGATCGGGGAGCGCAGGGATGCCGTCCGGGGCGAGGGAATCGGGGATGGGGACGGCGGCGTGAAGGGAGGTGGCCAGGAGAGAAAGGAGCAGGACGAGGCGCGTCATTTGCGCGTTTTCATAGAGGCCAGCGGCTGCCTCGGCAAACATTCCGCGCCGCGTTGACTCGATGGGAGGCACCGTCCATCGTAAGCTTATGACAATCTCTGCGACTGTCCACAACCACACGATCACGCTCCCTCCCGAGGTGATCGTCGCCGAAGGCGCCGAGGTTCAGGTCGTGGTGCCGGACTTCGTTTCTCCCCTCGCGTGGTTGGAAAAATTTGCAGGCTGTATCAAGGACTTGCCGGAGGATTTCGCTGAGCGACACGATCACTACATCCATGGTCGCAAGCGGCGGCTTTGATTTGTGTGAGCGTTTGCCGATTCAGGCGAAGCACCAACAGCATGCGATCCGCCTAAAGGCGGAACTCCGAGCGGCCAGACAACCCTTCGGGTTGCATTGGCCAGCGTTTTCCTGATCGAGGAAATGGCTCTCGAGCGGAGGGCTTGTGTTTCCGGCTGGAAGCCGGAAACGGCAGGCAAGATGCCTGCGCTCCCCTTTTTCAATACGCAGCGCGATGGCGTCCAAGGATTCGGAGTAGTGATGAAGGCGAATCGTCTCGAGCCATTGAGAAGAGAGATTCCTAGGAAAGAAGATAGAAGACGTCGGTGCGGATTTGGGACGGATCGGAGTTCCAGGCGTCCTGCCAGTGGTCGTAGATTTCCCACGAGGGACCGGCGAGAGTACGGTGATGCTCGGCGCACCAGGTGCGGATGGCGGTGTGAGTCGTGGAGAGGCGCTGGTAGGGGCCGAGATGGATGGCGGTGGCGACGGGGCCGGAAGGGAGAGAGGAGAGCTGAATGCGCTCGGTGGGAGGGAAAGGGGCGGTGACTTCGGCGCCGACTTCGATGGTGCCGTCGGGGAGGTAGAGAGCGACGTGGCGGCCGGGCTTGGGGAGAGCGGCGGCGCGGAAGTGGGACCAGACCTCGCCGCAGGCGGCGGGGATGAAGCGCGGGAACTCCGAAGGTAGGATGCGAGCGCGGATGATGGCGGTCTGGATGGGTACGACGGTGGAGATGGACGGAGGCATCAGGGGAAACGTTGAACGTCCAACGTCCAACTTCCAACGTCGAAGGAGGAGACTCTTGAAAACGAAAAGCGCGGGCGGTGTGGCTGCCGAACTCATGTTCAGCCACGGGCCGCCCGCGCTCCGCTTGGTTGGAGCGGAAAGCTTAGCGCGCTAGTCTGCCAGGATCGGGTCGGGAGACTCGTCGCGTGGGTCGTTTGGGTCTGGCATTGGGAAAAAGATGAAGAAGAAGAAAAAGACAAAGAGGACTACGAGCAGCCCTGGCTGGTGCCGCAGTCGGTGCAGCAGCCGCAGGCGCCGGCGCGGATGACTTTGCTGGAGCCGCAGTTGGAGCACGGGGTGTCCATGAAGAGGTTGCCGACGGCTTCCCTCACGCGGTCCGCGTGGGTGCGGACGGTGCTGGCGATGTGCGGCTGGCCTTCGCTGCCGTGGCGATGGCTGACGACGTCGATGATGTCGGCGGTGTCGCGGGGCAGATCGGAGACGGGGCGATTGATGGCCTTTTTGTCGATCTGTGCGAGCTCAGGCATGGGAAGATCGACCTGGCCCTTGTTGGGGCTGGTGGCTTCCTTGTAGCCCTTGATGAACTGGCAGCCGAGCCAGCGGAACACGTAGTCGGTGATGCTGGTGGCATTGCGGATGTCGGGATTCTTTGTGAAGCCACTCGGCTCGAAGCGCTGGTAGGCGAATTTCTTCACGAGGCTCTCGAGCGGTACGCCGTACTGGAGCGAGATGCTGCTGAGCGTGGCGATGGTATCCATGAGGCCGCCGATGGTGCTGCCCTCCTTGTTCATCTGGATGAAGAGCTCGCCGGGCTGGCCGTCCTCGAACATGCCGACTGTGAGGTATCCCTTATGGCCGGCGATCTCGAACTTGTGATTGATGGCGACGCGCGTCTCGGGCATGCGGCGGCGGACGGGCTTGTCGGCCTTGTCGCGGAGATCGGTGACTTCCTTTTCGAGATCGATGATGCGCTGCTCGAGGGCGCGCTTGTCGGTGAGTTCGGCCTCGAGATCGGCGATAGCCTCGGCACTGCCTGCGTCGGCGGCGCCCATGTCCTTGTTCTTTTTGACATTGAGCGGGGCGCTGCGCTTGGAGCCGTCGCGATAGATGGCGATGGCCTTGAGGCCGAGCTGCCAGCCTTCGACGTAGGTGTTCATGATGTCGTCCACGGTGGCGGTCTCGGGGAGATTCACGGTCTTCGAGATGGCGCCGCTGAGGAAAGGCTGGCAGGCAGCCATCATGCGGATGTGGCCGCGATAATGCAGGGAGCGCTGGCCCTTGGCGGGACGGAAGGCGCAATCGAACACGGGCAGATCCTCGGGCTTGAGGCCGCTGGAGACGGTGGTGCCGTCTTCGCCAGCGACGTCCTCGATGGTGTCGTGCTTGTCGATGTGGGCGACGATGCGATCGATCTCACCGGGCTGGTAACCGAGGTTTTGAAGGGCGGGCTTCACCGTCTGGTTGACGATCTTGAGCATGCCGCCGCCGGCGAGGGTCTTGTACTTCACGAGGGCAATGTCGGGCTCGATGCCGGTGGTATCGCAATCCATGAGGAAGCCGATCGTGCCGGTGGGCGCGAGGACGGAGACCTGAGCGTTGCGATAGCCGTGCTTCTTGCCGAGATCGAGCGCACGATCCCAGCAAGCCTGGGCTTCAGCCTTGATGTAGCCGAAGCGCTCGCTGTCCTGGATCTTCGCGACGTGATCGCGGTGCTGGCCGATGACCTCGAGCATGTGGGACTCATTCGACGAATCGACGGTCTCCTTGACGCCGCTGGCGCTGGTATCGTGGTAGCCGGGGAAGGGACCCATGGCCTTGGACATGCGGGCGCTCTGCTCGTAGGCGTGGCCAGTCATGACGGAGGTGATGGCGCCTGCGAGGGCGCGGCCTTCATCGGTATCGTAGCCGAGGCCGTAGCTCATGATGAGGGCGCCGAGATTGGCGTAGCCGAGGCCGAGCGTGCGGAAGATGTGGGAATTCTCGGCGATCTCCTTGATGGGGTAGCTGGCGTTATCGACGATGATCTCCTGCGCGGTGATGAAGAGACGCACGGCGGACTTGAAGCGCTCGATATCGAACGTGCTGTCGGCCTGCTTGAACTTCATGAGGTTCAGGGAGGCGAGGTTGCACGCCGTATTGTCGAGGAAGAGGTACTCGCTGCACGGGTTGGTGCTGTTCTGCCGGCCGGTGCCCTTGCAGGTGTGCCACTTGTGGATGGTGGTATCGAACTGCATGCCGGGATCGCCGCAGACGTGCGTGCCCTCGGAGATCTTGCGCAGGAGGGAGCGGGCGTCCTTTTTCTCGCACCAGTGGCCGTCGGTGACGCGCTTGGTCCACCAGTGCTTGCCCTCGATGGCAGCCTGCATGAAGTCGTCGCTGACGCGAACGGAGAGGTTCTCGTTCTGGTACATGATGGAGCCGTAGGCCTCGCCATTGAACGAGCCGTCGTAGCCCTGCTCGATGAGCGCCCACGCTTTCTTCTCCTCCTTCATCTTGGCCTCGATGAACTCCTCCACATCGGGGTGCCAGTCCTTGATGGTATTCATCTTGGCGGCGCGGCGGGTCTTGCCGCCGGATTTCACGACGTTGGCGACCTGATCGTACACCTTCAGGAAGCTGAGCGGACCGCTGGGCTTGCCGCCGCCGCTGAGTTTTTCGCGCGTGGAGCGCAGCGTGGAGAGATCGCTGCCGGTTCCGCTGCCGTACTTGAAGAGCATGGCCTCGCTCATGGCGAGGCGCATGATGTCCTCCATGGTGTCATCCACGCTCTGGATGAAGCAGGCGCTGCCCTGCGGGTACTCGTACTGGGTGGGGGCGCGGCGGGCCTCGCCGAGCTTGTGGTCGAAGAAGTAGTTCCCTTCGCCCTTGCCCTTGCCGACCTTGTACTGATGCCAGAGGCCGACGTTGAACCACACGGGCGAGTTGAAGGCGCCGAACTGGTTCACGCAGAGCCAGGTGAGTTCATCGTAGAAGACCTCGGCACTCTCGGCATCGGCGAAGTAGCCGTCGGCGATGCCGCAATCCGTGATCGTGCGGGTGACGCGATGGATGAGCTGCTTGACGGAGTTTTCGCGTCCGCCCTTGTAGGGGTCGGTGCCATTGGCGATGTCGCCGTAGAAGTACTTGGAGACGGCGATCTTCGTGGCGAGGGGCGACCAGGATTTCGGCACCTCGATGTTCTCCTGCTTGAAGATGACCTTGCCGCCATCCTCGGTGATCTCTGCCGTGCGGCGTTCCCACTCGATTTCGTCGAAGGGCTTGATGGCCTTCTGGGAGAAGGTGCGGGTGAATTTCAAGGCGCGCGAGGCGGCGGCGCCACCGCGGCGTGCGAGGCGGTTGCGGTTGGACGATGGGAGCGCAGCCTGGCGTTTGGCGGCGGTGGCGGGAGCGCGGCGGGACGGCTTGAGTTTGATCATGGCGGCGAGTGGTTGGGTGTTCTGGGGCGAATTTGTGAATGACCTGTGCACAACGCGCGAACGGGGTTGCCGATAAGGTGTGGATGGCCGGTGAACCTCACCGAACAACCACTATATATCTGGCCCTGCCGGGCGCGGAAGCCGACTTAGCCACAATATATAGGGGTAGGGAAGAAAATTTTCCTAAGGGACACGAACATTTTTCCGAGCTGAAGCATTGACACCAACAAGTCACGCGCGGGGCATGGAAACGCGATGGGTTGGGAAGGTGGAGAAGCCGCCAATCTTCAGCCGGTGCGGGATTCGCGACTGCCGCAGCAGTATGGAAATCCGAATTCTACGCCCCGCTTTCTTCAGAGCGGCTGACCTTCTTCGTTGAGAATCGTGAGGTAGGCGTCGTACACGAAGATGCGATTCCGGCGATGACCCGTGAGTTCGCGGGCGATGCCAGCGGCGATGAGGGTTTGCATGGATTTCGACGCGGTGGGAAACGTCATGCCGTGGAAGTCGCGGAGGTATTTGAGCGAGAGCACGGGGCGCTGACGCAGGGCAGCGAGGACGCGTGTGGCATTGGCCGCAGCTCGGCCGCTCTGCTGGATGCGGAGGGTGTCGGCATCGAAGAGATCGACCAGCCGCCGGGCGGTCTTCACGGCGTTTCCAGCGGTGTGTTCCACACCTTCGAGGAAGAAATCCACCCAGGCTTCCCAGTCGCCCGTGCTGCGCACGCGATCGAGCAACTCGTAGTACACGGGGCGGTGTTCCTTGAAGTACAGCGAGAGGTACAGCAACGGCTCCGAGAGCATGCCGCCGTGATGGAGGAGGAGAGCGATGAGCAAGCGCCCGAGTCGGCCATTGCCATCGAGGAAAGGATGGATGGTTTCAAACTGGACGTGTGCGAGCGCGGCCTTGAGCAGCAGCGGAAGGCCACTCGTTTCGTCGTGGAGAAAGCGCTCGAGCGCGCCCATGCAGGATTCCACTTCGTCCGGGGGAGGTGAGATGAAGCGAGCATTTCCCGGGCGGGTGCCGCCGATCCAGTTCTGGCTGCGTCGGAACTCGCCAGGCTGCTTGTCGCTTCCGCGTCCTTTGGCCATCAAGGTAGCGTGCATTTCGCGCAGGAGCCGGTTTGAAAGAGGGAAACCTTCGCGGAGCCGCCGCATGCCGTGATCGAGAGCCGCGATGTAGTTCGAGACCTCCTGGACATCTGCGAGGGGCGTGCCGGGCGCTTCGCTCAATTCGAAGAGGAGGAGATCCGACAGAGAGGATTGAGTGCCCTCGATTTGCGAAGACAGGACGGCCTCGCGGCGTACGTAGGCATAGAGCAACTGGTGCGGATGAGGGAGCAACGTGCTGACGCTATCCAACCTGCCGAGTGCCAGGGTGGCGCGCTCCAGAAGGAGTTGGCGGTGGCCTGTGCAGTCCAGCGGCGGGTTCGGGGGCAACGGCTGAGGAATGAAGGCACGCACCTGCTCGCCGCCCGTAGCGGTGATGCGGAAAGAGCCGGTGGCATCGCGCTTCATGGAAGAAACTTGAATAAGCGCGGACGTTATTAAAGTAAATATGTCAATTGTTTAACAAGAGGCGGGGCTTCGGATCCATCGTGACCTACCAAATGGGGCGTTCAGCGTTCCGATTCCTGCATTGCTTCGATGGCGGGCTTTTTGGACGCTACCCGTATGTGCTGCTTCTCCCGCCCCGTTCAGTCCGTCACGGCTACACGCATCTTCGCGCGGTTTCTCGATCCCAATACCCAAGTGGTGGTGTACAGCATGGCCATCGACGCGGGGGAGGACCTGGCCATGATCCTGCCGATTCCCGTGGCGGAGGGCTCCGGGGATGATGCGATGAAGTTCATCGATCTTTCGGGGTACGAGAAGTTTTTCGACGACGTGGAATCCGGGTTTCCGCCGCCGCCCCAACCGGTCACCCGATCTCTGGGCATTCCTCCACCTGCGGCAGCCGCTGGGCCTCCGCCTCTCGTCGTCCACACGGTGGGCAAATTCGAGGCGTCGTTCGTGCCTACGGTGAAGGATTTCAGCCGGCTGGACGAGCGCTTCCGGCTTCCCTCGGGAGTCTGGGAAAAGCTAGGCGGCTACGCGCGTTCGGGCTTCGCCGTCTTCAAGCTAAAGAAGGGCGAGCAGCGAGTGCACCCGATGGCGTTCAGCTTTCCCACAGCGACGCCGGGGAAACTCTTTTTCCCGACCGTGCACATTCATGACGGAGCCGTGCACAAGGAGGCCGACTTCGATCACGTCCTGTACTGCCAGGCGCTCCGGCTCGGACAGGGAAACCTGCATACGTGGACGGAGTCGCAGCGCCCGGCATCGTTGTTCGTGAAAACCAAGGAGACGAAGAGTATCGTCGCCCCGGATTCGCACATCTACCGGCGCGCGATGATCGGGAACTTTCCCAACAAGGATACGGTGCTCGCGGCGGCGTGACCGTCGGCTCTACTCGACGATGCGGTACCAGTTGTCGCGCTTTTTGGCTTCGTAGCCGGCGGTGGTGATCAACTCTTCGATCATTTGCTGGCTGAGGCGGAAGCTGGTGCCGGCGCTGGAGACGACGTTTTCCTCCATCATGACGCTACCGAAGTCGTTGGCGCCGTACTTGAGGGCGAGCTGGCCGATCTTCGGGCCTTGCGTGACCCAGGAGCTCTGGATGTTCTCGATGTTATCGAGGAAAATACGGCTGAGGGCCTGCATGCGCAGGTACTCGCTGCTGCCCACGGGCTCGGCGCGGAGCTTGGTGTGCTCGGGCTGGAAGGTCCAGCAGATGAAGGCAGTGAAGCCGCCGGTTTCGTCCTGGAGATCGCGAATGCGGCCGAGGTGCTCGATGCGGTCGTCGAGCGTCTCGACGTGGCCAAACATCATGGTGGCGCTGCTGCGCAGGCCGAGGCCGTGTGCCTCGCGCATGACGCCGAGCCATTCGTCGGTGTTCGCCTTGAGCGGCGCGATGCGCTGCCGGACGCGATCGACGAGGATCTCGCCGCCGCCACCGGGCACGCTGCCGAGGCCGGCTTCCTTGAACTTCCGCAGGACGTCGCGCACGGGCATCTTGAAGACCTCGGAGAAGTGATGGAACTCGGGAGGGGAGAAGCCGTGGATATTGATGTGCGGGTACTTCTCGCGGACGTGCGAAAGCATTGAAAGATACCAGTCGAGATCGAGCTTCGGGTGGTGCCCGCCCTGGAGCAGAATCTGGATGCCGCCGATGGCCGTCAGTTCGTCGAGCTTTTGGTCGAGCTGCTCCATCGAGAGGACGTAGTGGTCGTCGTCCTTTTCGGTGCGGTAGAACGCGCAGAACTTGCAGTACACGTTGCAGACGTTCGTGTAATTGATGTTCCGGTCGATGATGTACGTGACGATGTCGCGCCCGCGACCGTCGTACGAGTCTTCCTTGGCGAGGTTCCGGCGGTGATCGGCGAGCGCGCCGAGTTCGTTCAGCGGCAGGTGGTACAGGGCACGGGCGTCGTCCGGCGAGATGCGCTCCCCGGCGAGCACGCGATCGATCAAGGGTTCATCAAGAACGGCGGGCATGGTAAGCTGGCAACGCAAGGGAGAAACGGCACTCCGTCAAGACCTCACGCTTTGACGGCATACACAAAGGTCTGGAGGCCGACGGCGTCGCGGCTCCAGTGCACCTCGCGCCATGCAGGAGATCCCGGCACGCCGGCGATGAAGCGCTCGATCTGCTCGCGTGTGCGGTAGTTCGCGCGGAACTCGAACGTGCGCATCAGCCAGTCCGAGCGCGGTTCCTTCGCGGCGGCGCTGGTGTAGAAGACGCCGCCGGGACGAAGGGCTGCGTGGACGTTTCCGTAGAATACAGCGAGTTGCTCGTCGGTGAGGAATTCGCCGAGACCGGTGCTGCTGATGAAATCGAATTTCTCCGCAGGCCACGCGCCGGCATCCAGCGCGTCGGCTTGTACGAAGCGGCACGCGGGCATGGCTTCATCGTGCATGAAGGCTCGCGCGGCGACGAGCACGGCAGGGTCGAGATCGATGCCCGTGTATTCGATGCGTGCGGCGTCCGTTTCGTCGGCGAAATTCCGTACGTCTCTCGGGATGCCGCAGGGGACGGTGAGCACGCGGAAGGGCTGCGCCGCGTCGTGCGCGGCGAACGCGCGCTTCATCTCCTCCACGGCCTTCGCGCAGCGCGAGCGCATGGAGCGGGCGGCGGGAAGATTCAGCAGGAGCCGATCGAGCCAGCGCCCGAGATGCCCGCGACCGGAGGGAACGTTTCGATACATGTGGTCGGCGAAGCGATAGCTGCCGGAATTCTCGATGCCCTCGCGAGCGAAGTCGCTCAGGCGAAGGATGTGGAAGAGCGCGACGAGATCCCAGCGCCACGCCTTGCGGAATTTCGCGACGAGGTCGTCGGTGCGCCGGGTGCGATTGAAAAGCCGCTCGCTCATGCCGCCACCTCCTCGCAAGTCTCGGTGCCAAGGCCCGGCAATTCCCACAGGCGATCGACGAAAGGTTCCACCGTCGCAAACACGGCGCCGTCGGCGTGGCAGAAGCGATTCAGCTCCTCCTCCGCGTCGGCCTGGCCTCGCAGCCAAGCGGCCACCCACGCGAGATGTCCCTTCTCGTCCTCCACCATGCGCTCGTAGGCGCGACGGACGGGAGTTGGCAGCGAGGGATCGCGCAGCTCGGCGAGGAAGTGGCGATGCACCCGGCGCTCAAAGATCTGCGTGAACGCGAGCACCTCCAGCAGCGAGCGCGGCGGGTCGGTGTGCTCCATGAAATATGCCTGGTAGCTCCGGTGAATGCGCACGTGCGGCAGGCCGAGTTCCCCCAGTGCCTCCGCCCAGAGTCGTGCGTGCCCGGCTTCCTCGGCACAATGTTTCGTGAGACTCCGGCAGAGATCGGCATCGTTCACGTGGGCCACGAGCCGGCCGAGCAGCAGCGCGCCTTCGAGTTCGCTCTGCCGCCACCAGTTCAGCTTCCACGCCAGCATGCGTTCGGTCGCATTCATGCCAGCACCTCCTCGAGTCTCGCGCCCATTTTCCGACCGGTGAGGCGCTCGATCTTTCGGTTGATCGCGAGGATGGCGCTGAAGTCGTTTTTCTCCGCCACGGGCATCTCGGGCACCACGAGTTCGCCGAGGTGCTTGAAGTGCTCGGCCTCGTCGAGCACTGCTTCCGCGGTATCGGGATGCGATTCCAAATGATCCTCCAGCAGCTCGAAGGCGAACTGGCAGTGACGCACCTCATCCTTGGCGACGAGTTGCAAGATGTGCCGCAGTACGGGCTCCGCGCACTGCCGGGAATCCTTGTAGAAATGATGCGCGGCGAAGTGCTCGCTCATCATGTAGCGCGTGAGCAGGCGCGCGGCGCAATCGTAACGAAAGCCCAGGTTCCGCCGCCGCACCGCGACGATCTCCTCATCGGAGATGGGGCGATAGCCCACGGCGTCGAGATACTGAGCGAAGACGTGGAAATGCTTGTAGCTCTCGTAAAGCTGCACGCTGAAGAGCGCGGTGGCCGTTGTGTTGTCCCAGAGCAGATCCAGCGCGCGTGGCGTGAAGATGGGAAAGAACGACTCGATCAATGCCGAGGCGCGCACGCGGTCCAGCAAGTCCGGTTGCGTGAGCGCGAGCGCGGGGTCGATGGCGTCCCATGCGATGTCGGTGTCGAGGATCCAGCGTGTCATCTCGCTGGTGGTGAGATAGTCTCCGTATTTCATCGCTGTACGATGGTTGTGAACAGGCCGCGGAGGGTCTGTCCGGGTTGCACCTCGTCGGCGGTAAGGCGCACGCCAAATTCCTCGTGGACCGCGCAGAGGAAATCCACGGTGTCCATGCTATCGAGGCCGAGTTCATCGAGCCGTGTGGTCTCCGCGGCGTCGCGAATGGCGGCAGGCAGACAGCGCCGGAATCGTTCCGCGGGTGTTTCGTGTGTCGTGGTATTCATGGTAAATGGGCGGCCCAGCGATCGAGGCCAAAGGCGACGCACGCGGAGTGCGCCGGGGTGCCGTCGCCAAGCCGGATATCGAAACGCTCCGTGAGATAGGTGCCGTGCCGGTTGATGCTGGCGATCGCGAGGCCGCACGGCAGGCAGAGCTCGAGTTTCGTGCCGAGGAGGCGCTGCATGTGCGCCTTGCCGTGGGCGCGGGGCAGAAAGAAGGGGTCGTTCGCCGGGCACCACTGCGTCTCCAGGCCGCGTGCGCGTGCGAGTTCACTCACCATCGGCTGAAAGCGCGCGAGCCGTTCCTCGATCCACGGTTCCGGGCCCGCGAGAATGAGTTCGCGCATTTCAAACTCCACCTGCCGCCGTCCCGGCTCCAGCGCATCGCCATCCTCGTGGCGGAAGCATGTGCCACGAGCCGCGAGCGCCACACCTTGAGTCAGCACGCGTCCACTGAGTTCTCCGAAGGCGTGATAACAGACGGCAGGTGAAAGACTCCACGACGTGAGCGCGGCGTTCTCCTCGGAAAAATCGGTGTGCGGATCGCGCGCCACAGCGGCGGACATCAACAGATGAGGGAATGCCTCGGGGTACCCGGCCCGGCCCAGCGTGGCTGAATCGATCAATGCGCCGAAGCGGCGCTCCTCACCACCGCATTCCAGCGTCCACGCGCGGAGTGTGGCATCGAGTCGTTCGAAGAGCTCGATGGATGCAGCGTCGCGAGTGGGTGTGGAGGTCTTCATGGCGCGTGGAGATGGCGAAACCAGTCGCTCTGGAAAACGCCGACGGAATCGTGGCGACGCTTGGCGTCGAGAAAGGCGGGAAGCGCCGGATGCGCGCGGAGCATTTGCTCCCGCGTGGCCCAGCGATGGTACGTGAGGTAGTAGCTGCCCTGGCAGGCGAGCGCGCAATCGATGAGGCCGCGGAACGCCACTTGCGCTTGGGCAATCGCGTTTGGCTCGTGATCGACGTGCAGGTTGAAGACGATGCATGCCCAGCGTTCGCGCGCCCACGGCAGGGCCGTCTCGGAGTCGCGCTCGATGAGTCGCACGGTGCCGTAGATGACATTTGCCGCGCAGGCGCGCAGATGCGTTCGTACGCTCGCGAGGAATTCCGCCAGCCGTTCGCGGGGTACGTACAGCTCCGTGATCATTTCCGAGCCGGGCACGCACGCGCAAGTGGCCGCATCGATGGAGCGATGATAGTCCTCCGCGTACACGCCGAGTTGATGGGTGTCCGACCAGTAGTGGTGGCCGTCCGAGCGAAGGTAGAACTCGCTGTATTCCGCGAAGCCGCGTGCCTTGTCCGTGTGGGCGAGCAGCAGCAACCGGCACCAATCTTCCGCAGTCAGTTTTCGCTGCCTCTCGGGCAACACGCCGGAGTCGTCGGGCTCGTACGTGGAAAGGACGCCCAGATCGAGGAAGTCGTCCGAACGGTCGTCGATCGCGAACTGCCAGTCTCCATACGTGGCGCCGTCCGTGATGCGCTCGTCGAACGCCGCCGTGAGCGCCTCGGCCCGCACCAGGCTCACGCGCCGCCGCAGGCACACGCGCGGCATGAGCCGAAGCCGCACCGAGGCGACGCAGCCGAAGAGCCCGTACCCGCCGATCGCGTGGCGGAAGAGGTCCGCGTTTTCCGTTCTGCTGCACAGCCTCGAGTCGCCGTTTGCATCGATCAGCGTGAAGTCCTCGACATCCTGCACGAAAGGCCGGAGCGCGAGGCCGCGCCCGTGGATATTGGCCGACAACGCGCCGCCAATGCTCAGCCGGTCCGCGCCTGTTTGCTTTTGCACGATGCTCCATCGGGTGGATTGCAAAAACTCGACGAGCTCGGGCCACTCCATTCCGGCTTCGACTTCGATGAGGCCGCGCTCGTCGTCGAAATGGAGCACGCGAGCGAGCGAACGCAGATCGAGCACCGAGCCGCGGGCGCAGAATTGTTGTCCGCCCATCGCGTGGCGCGAGCCGGACGAAATGAGATGCCAGCCGCGTTCGCTGTGCGCGCGCACCGTGGAGACAAGGGCCTCCCGCGAATTCGGACGCATCACCCGCGCGGCGCACGAGAGGTTCAGCCTGGAGTGCGTATCGTTCAGCCACGTGATGGAACTGCGCGCGCTCATTTCGCAAAGAACGTGGCGGCGATGGCATCGACGCTGTGGAAGTTCCGCATCACGACAAGATGATCCGGCACCGCGGTGCCGGTGAGTTCCTCGATGTGCGCGAGAAGGTGGAGAATCGAGAGACTGTCCAGCAGCCCGTCGGTGAAGAGCGGTGTATCGCGTTCCACCTTGGGCCACGCACGCCCGCGCCGGTCGAGGCCTGGCAGTGTGTCATTGATGAAGGTGAGCAGGAGGGCTGCCTTGGTCTCGTCGCAGGCGGTGGGTGAATCGGCATTCATGGTCCTCGGTGCCAGTTGGTGTGAATGAGGTGCTCCACCGTGCGTGTGATCAGCGCGCGCCAATCCGGCGCGGGCTGCCGGGTGGCGTAGATGCGAGGGTGCAGCAGGATCGGCAGGAACGACTGCGCGTCCGCGACGACACGCGAAAAGACAGCATCGCCGCTTTGCGCCGTGGCCTCCGCGAAGAGCCTCCATGTCTCCGCATCGGCCAGCACGGGGCGCTCGATGGCGCCGCGGCTCCACGCGGGGTTGTGTTTTGCGAACAATGCAAACACGAGATCGAGCGCCTCGGTGAGCGAGGGTGCCGCGCCGCCCGCCGCCGCGTGCACGATCGATCCGGGCTTCACCGGCTCAGCCAGCATGCCCGCGATGGTGCGTGCCGCGAACTCCGTCGAGATGAAATCCACGCGTGCATCTCCGCTGCCGGGCATCATGGGGATGAGGCCGCGCCACAGCCAGTAAAGCGCGTGATGAAGTCCACCGAGCCGCACCACGCCGCCATCGCTCTCGCGTCCGGCTACGATCGAGAGCCGCACGATCTCGACTGGCAAATCCGACGCGAGCACGAGTTGCTCCGCTTCCCATTTGCTCTGCTCGTACGCGTTCACAAAATCCGGCGCCTCAGCCAGCGGGCACTCTTCCACGAGGCCGGTGCTTTTTCCCGAGACGCATACCGTGCTCACGTGGATGAAGCGCTCGAGCCGGGGGCATCGTCTGGCGCATTCCAACATGGCGCGTGTGCCCTCCACATTGGTCGCGCGGAGCAAGTGGAGCGGGGTACGGAAGGATGTATTCGCCGCTGCGTGAATGATCGTCCTCACGTCCGCTGCCACGCTGTCGGGTACTTCTCCCAGCTCACCCCGCACGATTTGCATGCCCGCGCCAGGAGGAGTCTTGCGTACAAGTGCGACGATGTGTTCCCCGCGCAGTTCTGCAGCGATGGCCGAGCCAACATTGCCCGTGAAGCCGGTCAGCAGGATGCTCATCGCGCGACCTCCTCGGTGAGTTCGAGTACGAGCGCGCACCAGCTCGAGCCGAATCCGTACGTGAACAGGAGGATGCGCATGCCCGGCGCGAGCAGTCCGCGTTCGCGGGCCTCCTGCAAGTGCAGGAAGCTGTCCGCTGCGATCGTGTGCCCGAAGTTTTTTTGCGGCTGATAGAGCTGGTTCTCCGAGAGCCCGCACAGGCGGAGCAGGATCGGCCAACTCGAAGCGTTCACGCCGGTGGGAATCACGAGATCGATGTCCGGCGGCAGCAGGCCTGCCTTCGCGATGGCCTGGCCGATCACGGCCTTCGCCGTGGGGAAATATGCGGCGATCAATTCCGCTTCCCGGGCGGGAACGTCCCAGTAGTAGCCCTTGCTGATCTGTGCGTATGCCAGCCAGCGCGCGAAGACAGCCGTTCGCGAGACCACCGCAGCGCACGCTGCGTCGCTCACCACGTTGTAGAGAATCTCGCGTTCGGATTCCGCACCGAATGCATCGCCGCCGACGCAGAGCACGTGCTCCAGCTCCGGCTCGGCGACGAGCAGCGCCCGGGCGTGGCGGAGTGCGGCGAAGAAACCCGCGCACCCTTGCTGAGCGATGCCGCCCGCAGTCGCGCGATCCAGCATCAACTCATCCTGCAGCCAGCTCGCGCGGTAGCAAAAGTGATCCAGCACTCCTGCCGAGGGCCGGGCGCTTTGCTTCGTGTGGCTGCCCGCCAGCGCGCCGGCGTAGAGGACGGCGCCGATTTCGTGCGCCTGCACGCCCGCGTCCCGCAGCGCAGTGCGCGCTGCCGTCAGCACGAGACCATCCAAATCCTCGGCCACAGCGGCGCCCGTGAATCCAAAGCCTGCCAGTACGGTTGGCTCCGAGCGAAGCGCGAGCGATTCCAGCGGCAGGAACTGCGCGGGCAGTGCCGCCGCCATGCTCCGAAGTCCGATGTTGCCTGGTTCGCTCACGGCTGCACGTCTGCCACGTGCGGGGCCCATACCGTTAATTGATTAACTTTTGCCGTCCATTCATGCAGTCAATGGACAGCTCCTTCCGCCGATGAACATCCACCACCTCGAACTCTTCTACTACGTCGCCCGGCATGGCGGCGTCAGCGCCGCCGCGCGCAAGATGCCCTACGGCATCCAGCAGCCCGCCATCAGTGCACAGGTGCTCCGCCTCGAGCAGGACCTCGGTGCGACGCTTTTTCAGCGGCGTCCGTTTCGCCTCACGAGCGCCGGGGAGGAACTCTATCGCTTCATCGAGCCTTTCTTCGGCGGCCTCGCCACCATGGGGCGCCGGCTGCGCGGCGGCGAAGAGACGCACCTCGCCATTGGTGCGCAGGAGATGATCCTTCGCGATTACGTGCCCGCCATCCTCCGGTCCCTCCGCACACGTGTGCCACGCTTCTCCGTGTCGCTCCACGCCCTTACGCTCGAGGAGATCGAGGCGCGCCTGCTCTCGCAGCAGCTCAATGTGGGTCTTGCCGCCTTTTCCGGAAAGGTGAGCGAAGGCCTGCGGTACCGCGTCATCGTGGAGCTTTCGCAATGCCTCGTGGTGCCGGAATCCAGCACGCTCAAGAGCGCCGCGTCGCTGTGGAAACGCGGACGCATCGATGAAGCGCTCGTGTGCATGCTTCCTTCCTCGCCGCTCTGCCGCAGCTTCCAGCAGGAGCTCCAAAGCCGCGGCGCGGAATGGCCACCGAGCCTCGAGCTCCCGTCGCTCGATCTCATCGCGCGCTATGTGGCGGAGGGCTACGGGATCGGCCTCTCGGTCCTGCTGCCCGGTGGCAAGGCCCCGCCTGGTACTCGCATTCTCCCGCTGCCCGGCTTTCCCAAGCTGCCTGTCATCGCCGTCTGGATGGGCATGCTCTCGCACGTCGAGAAGCAGTTCGTGGAAGAGGCGGAGAATTTTGCCCGGAAGCTCGGGACGTGAGGCGCGAGGAAGATTAAGAGGGAGAGGAAGGGGGCTGCCGCATCAGTCCAATAGTCCCACGAGGGATTTGCGCTTTCCCGTTGCCCTTCGCGGAATCTGACTACACTCCGCCCCCGCTTTCACTCATCCACTTTCCATGTCCGTTCTTGTCGTAGGTTCCATCGCTCTCGATACTGTGAAGACTCCCTTCGAGGAGCACGCCGATCTGCTCGGCGGCTCGGCGAGTTACGCCGCGCTCGGGGCGGCCTTTTACTCGCCGGTCAATCTCGTGGGGATCGTGGGGGACGATTTTCCGAAAGCGCACGTGGACCTCTTCCGCGCGCGAGACATTGATCTCACCGGCCTCCAGACCGTGGAGGGCAAGACCTTCCGCTGGTCCGGAGAGTACATGCTCGACATGAACGTTCGCGAGACGCGCTCGGTGGAGTTAAATGTCTTCGAGCACTTCACCCCCACGCTGCCGGATACCTACAAGGACGCCTCGTACGTCCTCCTCGCGAACATCGGCCCGAATCTCCAGAACCACGTGCTCGACCAGGCGCGCAATCCGCGCTTCGTCATTGCCGATACGATGGACCTGTGGATCAACATCGCGAAGCCGGAGCTGCTCCGCCTCCTCCAGCGCGTCGATCTGCTTATCCTGAACGACAGCGAGGCCCGACTCTTTACTCAGGAGACCAGTCTCATCCGCGCCGCTGCGAAGATTCGCGCGCTGGGGCCGAAGTATCTCGTCATCAAGAAAGGCGAGCACGGCGCGCTTCTTTTCGGCCCGGAACAATTCTTCTCCTGCGGCGCCTACCCGCTCGAGGACATCCACGATCCCACCGGCGCTGGCGATACCTTTGCAGGCGGCCTGGCCGGATGGCTGGCATCGCAGAACGGCGCGGAAATCACCTTCGACGACCTCCGCCGTGCGGTCGTGCACGGCAGTGTGCTGGCCAGCTTCAACGTCGAAGCCTTCAGTCTCGAGCGGCTCCGCTCGCTCACGCAAAACGACATCGAGGCCCGCTACGAGAGCTTCCGGCTCATGCAGCAGTTTGAGGTTCTCGACTAGCGCTCGTCCCTGAGAGTTCTTCGCGCATGGCGTGGAACATCCATGCGGCGAAGACGAGCCAGGGGAGGAAGGTCCAGAAGACCCACTTGGGCTCGAGTTCACTCGTGGAGACGCCGTGATGCCAGAACCATTGGTCGCGGAGGACCTTCGAGATGACATCGTAGAAGCGGTAGAGGAAGACGGTGCTGGCGGCGGTGAGGACGGCGAACCAGCGGGGCGAGAGCATCACGGCAAAAGGCATGAGCCACACGAGGTATTGGCCGCCGAAGCCGGGCGCGAAGGTGAAGAAAACCAGCCAGGTGAGCGCAATCGTGTGGAAGACGCCGGTGGCGTCGCACGTCCTCCTGCGCCACGCGAGAAAGGAGGCTGAGCCGATGATGATGAGCTTGAGGGCGGTGACGACGGCGGATTGCGCCTGGGTGGAGTCGGTGAAGCCGACGTTTTGAAACGCAGGCAGGCCGGAGAGGCGAAGGAGGAGTGTCGTTCCCCATGAACCCCAATAGCTGGGGTAAGTGAGCACATGGCCGATGAACTCCTGCGGCATCGCGACGAGCGGGACGATCCAGCCGGTGAGCGTGACGACGGCGGTGGTGAGGAAAAATTCGCGGGCGCGCCCCTGCTGCCACCACCACGCGAGCAGCGCGGGCGCGACGAGCATGGCTACGACTTTGACTTGCAGGGCGCCCGCGAGGGCGAGGCCGCATAGCGCGGGCTGCCGGGCCACGCAGGCACACGCGGCGAGCGTGAGTGCAAAGACCATGAGCGAATCGACATTCCCATGGTAGCCGCTGACCATGAGCGACACTGGGCTGAGCGCGAAGAGCACCAGCGCCCACCACGGCGGCTGACCGGTGCGGCGGCGAATCCACAGCATGGCGAGCACGGAGCCGAAGTCGGCGAGGATGCCGGGCGTGCGCAGGAGCAGGGCGAAGAGCGGGCCTCTTTGTGTTTGGGAAGCGAAGGAATCGGCGATCGAGAAGAAGGCTCCCACGAGCGTGCCGATGAAGGGCGTGTGGTTGAAGAGCGGATACTTGTAGAGCTCCAGCAGGCCTTCCTGGTGGACGCCCATGCCGAACATGAAAAAGACCATGGTATCGTTCGTGCCGGTGCTCGTCGCGGCCCACGCGAGCTTGAGGGCGAGCGCGAGCACGGCGGCGGCAAGGACGATGCGGGCGGGTTTCATGTGGGCGACACCAAGGCAAATCAGCGAGGCGCTGGCGAGGACCGAAGATGCATCGTGCCAAAAACGATGTAGGCTTCCGGGCAGGTCAAAGCCATGCAACTCATCCAGCGCAAGACTGTGCGTGTGCTGTTCGACGAGTGGCACAGCGAGAGCTGGTCCACCTCGCGGGAGCGCGCCATGGCCATGCAGCCCGAGGACCCGGATGGATGCTCCTATGCCGCGGCGGCTGCGTTGCTCGGAGGGCGCGACTTCGTCGTGGAGCGCAATACGGAGGGGCCGCTGGACGCGGCCCGGGTGGCCGGGAGCGACGTGATCGTGCTGGCGCATCCGTGCGATCCGCATTGGGAACGGACCACCGCGCCGAATTCGCCCGCGCTGTCGGCGGAAGAGATAGGTGCGTTGCACACGTGGATCGAGGCTGGTGGGGGTTTGCTCGTGATCACCGAGTACGAGCACGACAAATATGGGGACAATCTCAACGAGCTTTTGGCTCCCACGGGCATCCGGATCGAGAACGGCAAAATCTTCGATCGCTCGGCGTGTGTGCACGACAACGCGGAGTGGATCCTGGCGAGTCCCGCGCAGGATTCGCCGCTGGGGCACAAGGCTGCGCGGGTTTGCTTTTATCGGGCTGGCTGGATCGAGAGCTCGGCGCCCGAGTGGTGTGCGTCCGCGCATGCGCATCCGGCGCACGCGACGGTGATCGCGAAAGCGCGGCTGGGATTGGGGAGGATTGTGGTCGTGACGGACTCGGTGCTCTTTGGCGATGCGCGGATTGGCGAATACGATCACGCGCAACTGTGGCTGAACTGCATGTACTGGCTGGCGGCGGGAAGGACTCGAGAGAGTGAACGAAGTCGCGCGAACGCGGGCCGCTGCGAAAGAGTGATCGCCGCGGTGAACCGGCTGCGAGCGCTCCAACTTCCGGATGGAAGCGTGGCGTTCGACCAGCACGACGCGGCGAGTGAGCTGTGCGGGACGATCGTGGAAGAGGTGAGGAAGCTGGGCGGGGATTTTCCGCACGAGCGTGAGTATTTCGCGGCGCTGGAGGAGGATTTCACGAAATGGGTCAGTACCGGATTGGCGAAGCCGGATTTTGCCGCATCGCTGGCTGCGTTCGTGCCGCAGAGGCATCGTCGCGATGCCCTGGAGACGCTCGCAGTCTTCCCGCTCTACACACCGAATGCGTCCAGCGATGTGCGGTTCGAGGCGATTCACATGACGACGCCATGGCCGCCGTGGCTAGGGGAGCTGGAGCGCTCGCGTTTTCACAATGCAAAGTTCGTGCCGGGCCACCTGCTCGCGTACACCGATGGCTATGCGAGCGAATGCGCTGTGCTCTTTCCCGAGACGGTGAGTGTGGCGGCGCGGGCGACCAATCAGTTCGCGACGATCTTTTGCGATCGCGAAGCGGCGCGGTTGCGGCGGACGGCCCTGCGCAGCGCGGAGGTGCTGGGATTTGAGCTGCACCCGGAGCTGGAATTCTGGCTGAACTCGCCGCGCCTCGTGGAGGATTCCGTGGCGCTGTGGGACCTCATTCACGACACCTCGCACAGCGCCGGGGAACTGCCGTTCGATCCATTCATGATCCGCCAGCGTGCGCCCTTCTGGATGTACGCGATCGAGGAGCTGCGCGTGGATTTGCGGAGCTACTGCGAGGCGGCGCAACTTGCGGCTGAGGGGTTTGTCTTCGCGCGGACGGTTTGCGATGCGATCCTGCTTGACCGGTTGTTTCGTTTCCCAATCACTGGTTCGCGCGTGAGAAACTACGACGCGCTCGGTGGGCAAATCCTCTTCGCCTTCCTGCACCAGCGCGATGTGGTGATATGGAGCGACAACCGGCTCGCGGTACGATGGGAGGTGTTGGACGAAGCGATCGCCTCACTACGCGACGAATTGCGGCTGCTATACAAACTCGGCAGCGATTGCTCGAAGGTGAGCTTCTGGCTGGCGGCGCACGACGTGGTGTCGCGATACGTGCGACCCAATGTCGCATCGCGCTGGCGCGCGGATGTGCGGGCCGTGAACAGCGAGGAGGAGCCGAAGCGGTGGATCGCCCTCGTGCACCCGGACGAGTTTCCGCTTGGGACGTTTCACACGAATTTGAAGCGCAAGCTGGAAGGGTAGTTATCCGAGAAGGAGGGCGAGGGCGCGGCAGTTGAGAGCGGCTTTGGGGACAAAGGAGTCGGCGTCGGCCCACTCGGGGACTTTGGTGCCATCGGCGCTGGACTCGGCGCAGTGGCAATTGTCGCCGCGCGGGCCGAGGCCGTCGATGGTGGGCCAGAGGTCCCAGATCGCGTTGCCGTCGCTGAGGCCGCCTCGATCCTCGCTGCGAAGCACGACGCCCTCGGCGAGCGCGGCTTTTTCCCAGATGGCGAGGAGCTCCTCGGTGCCGGGATTGCGCGGCCACGGACGTGTCTGGTCGATGCACTGGACGATGATCGCCGGCAGCCCGGCGGCGGCGTGAGCCAGGATGAGCTCCTTCGCTCGGTCGAATGTCCCGGGCGCGAAGGCACGCATCTCGAGTTCAGCCACGGCCTCATGAGGCACGCGATTCACCACGGTGCCGCCGCGGATGGTGCCGATATTCACCGTCACATCTTGTGAATAGTCGGTGATGGCATCGAGCGAGGAGACGACGCGGGCGAGATGCGCGATGGCATTGACCCCGGCGCGGTGCTCGGAGCCCGCGTGCGAGGCGCGCCCGCGGACTTCGACACGGAAGACCCCACGCCCCTTGCGCGAACGGACGAGCTTGAAATCCCGGCCCGTATCGCCGTCGCCCTCGAAGATGAGGCAAGCACGCGTATGGGGCGGGAGGATCGCGCGGCAAAGCTGGCCGAAATCGGTGGAGATCACCTCCTCGCAGGCATTGTGCAGGATGTGCCAATCGACGGATTCGAAGAGGGCAGGGTTGGTGTCTCGCAGGGTCATCAGCGTAAGCCAGATGAGCGCGGTGCCGCCCTTGATGTCGTTCGTCCCTGGGCCGTAGATGCGGCTGCCGTCGTGCCGGTAGCGGAAGTTGTAACGCTTCTCTTCCTCCTCGGGGAAAACGGTATCGAGATGCGAGATGAGCGCCACGGCGGGAGCGCCTGCCGCGGCGGGTCTGCGCAGCGAGAGATGTGGGCCGTGCGAGGGATCTCTCGCGGGATGCAGCAGGGCCGTGAAGCCGAGCGGCTCGAACTGCGCCGCGATGCGTGCGGCCGCAGCGCGGATGCCCTGCGGATTCGTGGTGAAGCTATTGATGCCGACGAGGTCGCGCAGGAAATCGAAGGTGGCCTCGAGGTGTGAGGCGGCGGCATCGGCGGTGGAGATCATGCTGGAATACATGGCGCAAAGACTCTTGCGCACCAAGCGTACAGCCGCGTGAGGGAGCGGATTCGATAAGGCAGGCACCACATTCATGGACGCTTTTCCCGATCCGCCCGAAGTTCCGCTCGATCTCGCGGTGCGCATCGGCTGCAAACTGCAGTACGAGACGTCCGCCGAGACATCCATGCTGTTGAACCTGAAGCCGCGCCACGACGCGTATCAGTTCATCGCCGACGAGCATTCTGCCATCACGCCCGCGGTGCCGACGACGGAGTTCGACGACGACCACAACAACCACGTGCTCCGCCTCTCGCTTCACCCGGGGCTCAGCACCATCGAGTACGATGCGATCGTGAATGTGCCTTCGCAGAGCGAGGATTTCGCGCATCTGGATGAACCGCATTCGCCGCAACGGCTGCCGGCGAACCTGCTGCGGTACACGCTGCCCTCGCGATACTGCGACAGCGACAACCTGCGCGACTTCGCGTGGCAGCACTTCGGCCAGCAGCGGCAGGGCATCGAGCGCGTGCAGGCGATCTGCAATTGGCTGAACAAAAACATCGAGTACCGCACGGGCTCGGGCAACGCGGAAATCGCCGCGAAGGATGTGATCGGTCGCGGCTACGGCGTGTGCCGCGACTTCGCGCACTGCGGCGTGGCGCTGTGCCGCACGTTCAATCTCCCCGCGCGCTATGTGAGCGGCTACGTGCCGGACATCGCGTGTTTCGACCCCGGCACGCCGATGGATTTCCACGCCTACTTCGAGGTGTACATGGGCGGCCGCTGGCAGGTGTTCGACGCGCGGTTCAACACGCCGCGCACAGGCCGCATCCGCATCTCGACCGGCTACGATGCTTCGAGCTGCGCCTTCTCGACTTTCTACGGCGCGGCGGAACTGCGCTGGTTCGAAGTGTGGTCGTACCAGGTGGACCCGGCCACGACGCGCGTGGGCGATCCGCTCGATCTCAGCAAGCGGCTGTGCGGCACGCCGGAAATCCGCAGGCCCGGTGAAGCGCCGACGGAGATGGCGAGTGCGGCTTAGGCAAGAGTCCGTTGGCGCGTACGTTCCAGTGCTCGTTGCATCGTAGGAGCTCTCTGGCAAAATGCCTTCATGCCCGCGCCATCCTCCTCCGAATCCGCCGCGCACCTGCGGCTGAAGCAACTGGCGCTCGTGTGGGCCCAGGCGAATGGCTACACGATCGCCGGGGCGGAGGTGTCGGTGCCGCATCTGCGGGCGCGGCTGGATGTGGCGGCGTACCGGCCGGGACGGACGAACGCGGAGGTGGCGCAGGCAAATGGGAAGATGCGCCGGGTGCCGCAGGCGGCGGTGGGACTCACAGCGGTCTTCGAGTGCAAGGTGTCGAGGCCGGATTATCTGCGCGATGCACGGGCGCTGGAGGCGACGCGGGAACGGCTGGAGCAACTCGCGATGCGCAAGGCGAAGCACGAGCAATCGCTGCTCCTTCACTATCCGTCCGTCCGCAATGGAGACTCGCTCTTCCAGGAATACGAGACGCTGAATTTCGAGAGGCCGGGGTGCGAGTTTCACATGAGCTTGCTCGCACAGATCCAGAAACTCTCCGCTCGGCTGCACTCGAACACGAAGTTCGAGAAGCTCGCGAAGTGGCAGGCGGCGAACCTGTACTACGTGGTGGCGGAGCCGGGGCTCTTTCGTCCCCATGAATTGCCCGCCGGATGGGGTCTGCTGTTGCGGGAAGGGGATGCACTCACGGTGGCTCAGCGTCCGGTATTGCACGAGACAGCGGAGCATCGGCGGCTGGAATTGCTCCATCGCATCGCGGCGGCAGGCACGCGCGCGACGAATGCGGCGCACGGGATTGTGTTTGTGGAGCAGGCGGGAGGGAGGGTGGCGCCGGGGTTGAAACGCGAGGAGGCGCCAGACGGGGTACGTGAAAAATTTGAGGGTGCAAAGAAGGAGCGAGGGGACGAGGGCGTCCCTGTTCCTTGAGCGCAGCGCGGCTCCATCAAGGAGCGGGGACGCCCTCGTCCCCAGGATGATATCGACAACCGCGCAACGAGGTTGCCTTCCTCGCAAAGCCGTGGGTTGATCCCGGCCCGCGAATTCATCTCAATCACCCAAGTCCCATCGTCTCCATGCCTCGCATCCTTTCCGGCATCAAGCCCACCGGCAAACCGCACCTCGGCAACTTCTTCGGCATGATGAAGCCTGCGATCGAGTGGCAGGAGAAAGGGGAGGCTTTCTATTTCATCGCGGATTACCACGCGCTGACCACGGTTCATGATCCCGCGGCGCTGCGTGAGTACACTCGTGGCGTCGCGCTGGATTTCCTCGCGTGCGGCCTCGATCCCTCGCGGGCAGTCCTCTGGAAGCAAAGCGACGTCCCGGAAGTGTGCGAACTCACTTGGCTGCTCTCGTGCGTGACCCCCATGCCGATGCTGGAGAATTGCCACGCATACAAGGACCACCTCGCGAAGGAAAAGACCCCGTCGCATGCGCTCTTCGCGTACCCGGAGCTCATGGCGGCGGACATCCTCATGTTCGATTCGAACGTCGTGCCCGTCGGGCGCGACCAGAAGCAGCACGTGGAGGTCACTCGCGATATCGCGGGCATCTTCAACCGCACGTTCAAGAAAGACGTGTTCGTGATTCCCGAGGCGAGCATCCTCCCCACCGTCGCGACGATCCCCGGGCTCGACGGACAAAAGATGAGCAAAAGCTACGGAAATACGATCGAGCTCTTCGAGGAGGAGAAGGCCCTGAAGAAAAAGGTGATGGGTATCATCACGGATTCGACCCCTGTGGAGGCGCCCAAAGATCCCTCGAATTCCAGCATCGTGGGCCTGTACAAGCTCGTCGCGAGCGAGGCCGACGTGGCGCAAATCGAAGCGGATTTCCGCGCCGGGGGATTCGGCTACGGAGACTTCAAGAAGCGGCTGCTGGGCGCTCTGTGGGAGTACTTTGCGCCGCAACGGGTGCGCCGGGCCGAGCTCGCCGAAGACCCCGGCTACATCGATCGTGTGCTGGCCGATGGAGCCAAGCGCGCGCGGGCTGTGGCTGTGAAGACCATGGCGCGTGTGCGTGAGTCCGTGGGCCTTCGGTAGTTACCGCAGGGTGCGAAGAAAAATTTGAGCGGCGGCGCTTTTGAAGTGTCTTTCGCGTCCCTTGCTCCCACCGATGACGAGCGCTTGCCAGCCGGTGGGGGCATGGCTATCAAGCCCGCCCCTTGTCCGGGACGGCCTGAGAGTGAGCTGGCTTTGAGCCCCTCGACTCTCCGGCAGACCGGCGGGGCGTGTTTCCCAATTTCACCATATCCCATGATCAAAGTCGAAAACCTTACCAAGCGTTACTCCGGGTTCACCGCGATCGACAACCTCAGCTTCGAAGTCGAGAAGGGCGAGATCGTCGGCTTCCTCGGACCCAACGGTGCGGGCAAGAGCACGACGATGCGCATCCTCACGGGCTACCTGCCGGCCACCTCGGGCCGCGCGAGCATCGCCGGGTTCGATGTCTTCGAGCAATCCCTCGAGGCCCGCCGGCGCCTGGGGTACCTGCCCGAAAGCACCCCGCTGTATGGCGACATGCGCGTGAACGAATACCTCGCCTATCGCGCTCGCCTGAAGGGTGTCGCGGGCTCCAAAGTGAAGGAGCGCGTGGGCGACGTCATCGAGCTGTGCGACCTGCGCGACAAGACACGCGCGATCATCGGCACCCTTTCCAAGGGCCAGCGCCAGCGCGTGGGCATCGCCGATGCGCTCGTGCACGATCCCGACCTTCTCATCCTGGACGAGCCCACCATCGGCCTCGATCCGAACCAGATCCGCCAGGTGCGCGAGTTGATCAAGAACCTCGCGCACAAGCGCACGGTGCTCATTTCCACGCACATCCTGCCCGAGGTGGAGATCATGTGTTCGCGCGTGATCGTCATCAGCAAGGGCCGCATTCGCGCATCGGACACCGCGGAGAACCTGATGAAGAATCATCGTGCCGCCGGCAGCCTGAAGATCGAAGCCAAGGTGGGCGCGGACAACGCTGCGGCGAGCCTGGGCCAGATCGCCGGGGTTCGCGAGGTGGCCGTGGAGCCGGATGGCGAATACTCGATCATCAATATGCGGCTGGAGGCGAATGCCGACCCGAGCGCCGACGTGATGAAGCTGGCCAATTCCCGCGGATGGAGCGTGCGCGAACTCCTGCGCAAGAAGCCCACCCTCGAAGACGTCTTCGTGGAACTCACGCACTCGGATAGCTAACCCTCGGCACGCGCTCCGCCCCGCCGGCCTCCGCCGTCGCCGGGAGCACACCCGGCGCGGCAAGACCACCACCACCTTTTTCCTACCATGAGAACTCTCCTGACACTCCTGAACCGCGAGATTCGCTCGTTCTTCTACCAACCCATTGCCTATGTGGTGATGTTCTTCCTCTTGTTGGTGGCCGGCTTCAATTTCTGGCTGGGCGTCGTCTTCATCAACGGCAAGCCGATCGAATCCACGATCATCGAGTTTGCGTACAACTCGCTGCTGTTCTGGATCGTCTTCATCCTCACGTTTCCGCTGCTCACCATGCGGACCTACTCGGAGGAATACCGGCAGGGAACCTTTGAAACCCTGACGACGGCGCCGGTGAACGACTGGCACGTCGTGGCCTCGAAATTCCTCGGCGCACTTTCATTCTACTGCCTGCTGTGGGCGCCTACGTTCATCCACTTTGCCATCTTCAAGCAGATCGCCAAGGTCGATCCCGCGGATGCGGTCGGTGCCTATTGGGGCAGTTATTTGCTTCTTTTCCTCATGGGCATGTTCTTCACCTCCATGGGCTGCCTCGCTTCTTCGCTCGTGAAGGACCAGGTAAATGCGGCAGTCATCTCGATCAGCGCGATCATCGTCTATTTCTTCCTGCCTTTCGTGCCCCAGGTCATGAATGTGACCGATCCGGAGAAGATCGAGCTCTTCCGCTATTTCTCGGCGGTGGAGCACATGATGGATTTCTCCAAGGGCATGATCGATAGCCGGGAGATCGTTTGGTATGTGAGCGCCACGCTCTTCATGCTGTTCCTGAACTTCCTCGTGTTCCAGCGCCGCAAGTGGAAGGCCTGATTTTCCCTCCACCCCACTTTCATTTCCTAACTTTCCAGACTCTCACTCACCATGGCTGAAGAAACCAATTCCAAGGCTCCCGCTCCCGCCGCCAAAGCGGCTGGCATGAGCTCGGGCAAGCGCGTCGTCATTGGGCTCAACGTCCTGCTCCAGGCGGTCATCGTCCTCGCCATCCTGCTCGCGATCAATTTCGTGAGCTTCCGCCGCTTCAAGCGCTGGGACTTCTCGCGCAGCCAGAAGTTTGCACTCAGCTCGCAGACCAAGAGCCTGCTGGGCTCGTTGCAGAAACCGGTGCGGTTCATTGTCTATTTTTCGGGTTCGAACGGCGTGGGCCAGATCGCTCCCGACATCGGCAACCTGCTGCGCGAATACGAATACGCATCCAATCACAAGCTCTCTGTCGAGCAGGTGGACCCCTATCGCAATCCCCAGCGCGCCAACGAACTTGTGGAGAAGTATAAGATCGCCGAGATGGAGAATATCGTGATCGTGGACTACGATGGAAAATCGAAGTTCGTGGAAGCTCGCGACATGGTGGAGATGGAGGGCGGCGAGATGAATCCTTTCAATCCCCAGCCTCCGCAGATCAAGGCATTCAAGGGAGAAGCGGCGGTCACTGGCGCCCTGCTGGAACTCGTCGAAGGCAAGCCGCAGAAGATGTATTATACGAGCGGTCACGGGGAAGTGGACATCGTCGATGACTTTGGTGGAAAGCCTGACTCCTCCTCGGCTCTCGCGGAGATGTTCAAGCGCTCGAATATCAAGTTCGACAAGCTCAGCCTCATGGATAGCGAACGGGTGCCCGAGGACGCTACGTCGTTGCTGATCTTTGGGCCGAAGCAGGATCTCACCGAGCGTGAAATCGGATTGCTGAACGACTACTGGAACAACAAGGGGCACGTCATGGTGCTGCTGCGCGGAGGCAGCAAGACGCCGCGCCTGAACGCGTGGCTGGCGGAAGTGGGTATCACCGTTCAGCCAGGCCGGCTTTTTGCGCAGGTGGCCGGTCGCACCGCGACGGGCGAGCGTGTGATCCAGGTGGTGGACTACGGAGCCGGCAAGTTCACCGCGGAGAACAAGACGATCACGGGCGAACTTTCCGAGCAGGACGCCATCTTCTTCGGTGCCACTGGAGCGCTCGATATCGATCGCTCGAAGACCGATCTTCGCTTCCAGGTGCTCGCCCAGTCGGCCAAGCAATTCTGGCTGGACGTCGATCCATTCGATGGAAAGACCGCGCCGCAACGCGATCCCGCCCGTGAGAAGGAAGGGCCGTTCACGCTCGCCGTGGCGGTGGAGAAAGGTGGCGTCGAAGGCGTGAAGGTGGATACCTCCCGCCTCATCGTGGTGGCCAACTCGGGCTTCCTCACGGACAACGGACTCCAGACTTTCGGAGGAGGCCTCGACTTCGCCCTCAATGGCGCAAACTGGGTGCTCAAGCGCGAGCAGAGCGTGGGGGTTGGCATCCCGCCGAAGGAGAAAAAGCATAATGCCCTGACGCTCCAGGAGTCCGAGCAACGCAAGCTGGCGTTTGCCGTCATGCTTGGGCTGCCGGGCATCGTTGGCATCTTCGGCATCATCTCCTGGTTCCAGCGCCGCCGCTAATTCAGCCGTTCATTTCCTCATCGTCATAGTCCCATGAAATTCAAACACACGCTCATCCTGCTCCTCCTCGCAGGCGGAATCGGCAGCTACATCTGGTTTGTGGACCGGAAGATGCCCACGACCAAGGAGCTCGAGGCCAAAAAGGGCCGCCTGTTCGACTTCGATCGCGACAAGATCACCGGCCTTTCGATCAAGACTCCCGAGACCAAGATCGAGCTGAAGAAGGACGGCGCGACCTGGCGGGTGGAGGATCCTGTGAAGGATCGCGCGGACTCGAATGTGATGAACACGCTGCTGACGAGCATCGAGGGTCTCCGCAGCGAGCAGACTCTCGACAACGACGGCAAGGGCGTAACGAAGGATCAACTCAAGGAATTCGGTCTCGACGACCCGAAGACCAAGCTGCGCCTGACCGTGGATGGCAAGCCTGTGGAGCTTCTCTTCGGCAAGGACGCCGCCGTGAGTAACAAGGTGTACGTGATGATCGACGGGACGAAATCCGCCGCCGTCGTTTCCAACAACATTCGCAACGACATCTCGAAGAAGGCCGACGAATTCCGCGATCGCAAGCTCAGCGACGTGACGCTGGCGCAGGTGACCAAGGCTGTGTTCAAGACGAACGCGGGCGAGATGGAGGTGGAGAAGAAAAACGAGCACTGGAATCTCGTGCAACCGATCAAGGCTCGCGGCGACGACGCGAAGATCGGCGACACCGTTTCGCAAGCGCTCAGCGCGCGTGTGGAATCCTTCGTGGCGGATCAGTCCAAGCTCGCGGAGTACGGGCTGGAGCAGCCGCGCGGTACGGTCACCGTCACGCTCGGGGAGAAGGAAAAGCCGCAGGTGCTCCTCATCGGTGGCAATCCCAAGGACGATAAAGACAAGGACAAGGTGTACGCGAAGTTCTCCGCTCGCGATACCGTGGTGCTCCTGCCGAAAACCATCGAGGCCCTGCTGGATACGAAGCCGAACGACCTGCGCGACAAGAAGCTCGTGCAGTTCACGAGCGACATCGTGGACCGCGTGCACATCGAGCCCGCGGGCAAGGAGAAACTGAGCTTCGCTCGCGACAACGCGCAGGGTTGGGTGCGCAAGGCCGACAAGGATACGCCGGTCAACGCCACGGTCGTTACCAAGCTCCTCGACGAACTCGCTGCCGCCTCCGTGACGAACTTCGTGGCGGACGTCGCCACCGAGCTGCCGAAGTACGGACTCGACCAGCCCGCGGTGAAAGTGACGCTCGCCTCCTACTCGAGCGAGAATACCGCTGAGACGAAGGCGGGTGAAAAGCCGATCGTCAGCATTCTCTTCGGAAAGGTGGAGGGCGAAAACGTCTATGCGAAGCTCGACGACGAGCCGTTCGTCTTCGCCACGCCGAAGGGCATCCTGGACTTTGTCGTCACCGATCCGCTTCAGCTCCAGCCGCTGGAGATCTACAAGAACAAGCCGGATGACATCGCATCCTTCGAGGTGGTGCGCGACGGCCAGCCGGCACTCAGCTTCGAGCGCGACAAGGACAAGAACTGGAAGCTCGCGAAGGGCGACGAGAAGCCGAACATCATCAGCGTGCAGAGCCTCGTGAATACTCTCGCCACGCTGCACGCCGTGCGCTGGGTGGGCGCCGCCAAGCCGGAATTCGGTCTCGGGAAGCCTGCCGTGACGGTGACCTTCAAGACGGCCGCCAATGCCAGCGGCAAGCTGACCCTCGGCGCCGCCACGGCGGACGAGATGCGTTACGCCACGGTGGACGGAATGAATGGCGTCTTCATGATCCCGCGTCCGGACTTCGAGGCGTTCGCCACGTCGCTCCTCGACAAGCCTTCGCTGCCCGCCACGCCGGCCCCAGTGCCTGGCGCCTCGGTGCCACCCGCGCCGGCGGGCGATCCAGCGAAGCCTCGCATCGAGGCCGTGACGCCCCCTGTCTCCGCTCCGCCGCTGCCGGCGCCTGCGCTCGCTCCTGAGAAGCCTGCCAAACCTCCGGTGCCCAGCGAAGCGCCATCGAAGCCCGCGCAGCAGTAGGGCGCTATCGCGTGCAGGGCGGGTTCTTTGCCTGCCGCCCTGTTTCCTGGGCAGGATGGGATACCCGTTCTCCCATCCGCGGCGCTGCGAGCGATTTCGGAATCAGCCGAAGCGTCTCCTTGCGCAGAAGGCGTTGGCGCGCTCACATCGGGGGCGCAAGTCATGCCGAGCGATTCGTCCATCTTCCCACCGCCAGGTTCGGGCCCGAGGCTCGAGGTGGATCAGTTGATCGATGGCCGGTATCGGCTCGAGGAGTTCCTCGGCCGGGGCGGCATGGGTACGGTCTGGCGCGGGGTGGACCAGACGCTCGAATTGCCCGTGGCTCTCAAGTTCCTCCACGAAATCCTCGTCCGCGACGATAGCGCCATCGACGAGCTCAAGCGCGAGACGAAGCGCGCACTGCAGCTCACGCACCCGAACATCGTCCGCGTGCACAGCCTGGTGGAAGACCCGGAGCTCTCGATCGCCTGCATCGCCATGGAATTCGTGCCGGGCGTCAATCTCACCCAGCGGCGGCTGCGCACGCAGCGGAAGTATTTCGAGGCGGATGAACTGGGAAAGTGGATCGGCCAGCTCTGCGGCGCACTCGCCTATGCGCACGAGAAGGCGCACATCATCCACCGCGACCTGAAGCCCGCGAACCTCCTGCTCGACGTTGATGACGACTTGAAGGTCACCGACTTCGGCATTGCAGCCTCGGCGAATGAATCCATCACCAGGCTGACAGGGCACACCGCAGGCGGCACACTCGCGTACATGAGCCCGCAGCAGGCGCAGGGCGAGCGGCCCGCGCCGGCGGACGATCTCTACGCGCTTGGCGCCACCCTTTACGAACTCCTCACTGGCGAGGCTCCGTTCGGATTCTCGCCAGATTTCATGGAGGTGCTGCGCACGGTGCCTCCCACCATCGTCGAGCGGCGGCGCGAGCGGTTTCAGATCGACGCGCCGATTCCGCCGGATTGGGAGCGGACCATCGCCGGGCTGCTCGCCAAGAATCCCGGCGAACGACCCCCGAACGCGCGCACCGTAGCTAGGATGCTCGGGCTCGATTTTGGCAAAAAGGAGCCTGCCCATCACGACGATCCCGAGATGGGTGTGCCGACGCAGCGGATTTCCATTTCGCCCGAACTCGAGGCCGCCGCAGCGGCTCCCACGGATTGGGACCCCGATGCGACGGTGGTGCCAAAGGAACTGCCGAAGCGCAGCGATTTCCTTCCCACACCCTCCAGTGCCGGAGCAGCGCCCGCCCTGCGCAGCGATTCAGCGTTGACGGAATCAGCGGCCCCCACCGCCGCTGGCACCCGCCCAAAGCCCGCTCCCGCCTCGGCTATTCTGCCGGCTCGTACGGCTGCTCCCACCGTCGAGCCCTCCGCTCCCAATACGCAGTCGCGCATGGTGATCATCCTCGCCGTGGCTTTGGCGCTGGCGATCGGACTGCTGGCGTGGTTCGTGTTCGGATACGTGAGAGGCTCGTGACATAACGCCGCCTTTCTGAGGCATTCCTCGACCTCTGCCGCTGCACACCCATGAATCCGCCTCCACTCCCCATCCGCGATCAGGCCAGGATCGATTCGGAGCAACTCAATCTCCTGTCCATCTTTCACTTCGTGGCGGCGGGATTCTCCCTGCTCGGCACGATGTTCCTGCTGGCCCACTACTCGATCATGAGCACGGTCTTCTCGAACCCGAAGATGTGGGAGGGGCCGCATTCCACGCCTCCTCCCCCGGAATTCTTCACGTTCTTTCGCGCCTTCAAGTGGTTCTATCTCATTGGCGGCCTTTGGTTCATCGGTTCAGGAATCCTCAACGTCATCTCCGGTTTCTTCCTGCGTTCGCGACGGAACTATATCTTCTCGATGGTCGTTGCCGCCATCAATTGCCTGCATATTCCCATCGGCACGGCACTCGGAGTTTTTACCATCATTGTGCTCCAGCGCGAATCCGTGCGGCAAAGCTACGGAAGATAGGCCGTGCGGGCCGCATCGCTCATGAAGGACCTCACCGACTCACGCTGGATCAAGCTCAAGGGAGTGCTCTTCCTGATCATGGGATTCGTCTCCGCAGCGCTCCTGCTGGTGAAGCGTTTCGACCTCGAAACCGCGGCCTTGTTAGTCATCTGCATTTGGTCCTTCTGCCGATTCTACTACTTCGCATTCTACGTCATCGAACGTTATGTCGATCCTGGCTATCGCTTCTCGGGATTAGGTTCGTTTGTTCGGTATATGTTCAGCCGCCGCAAGGATGAGCGGTCTGCGTGATCATCCAGGCGAGGCATTCTTTCAGTGAATCACGAGATGATCACTCCCGCTCAATTTGAGATGCTCCTGCCGCTCGCGGCAAAGTGGGCCGAACAGCACGAGACGCGGATTCTTGCGCAAGGAGTCCCATTGACCTCTGCGCAGCAGAGCGATGCCAGCCGTGTCGGCGTCGCGCATCCCGACCGCGTTAGGCTTCTCGTTGTTCCGTCCGTTCCCGGGCCTGAAGATATCGTACTACGCGCCGCAGCCGAGGCGACCGGCCTTGTCAGCCCACGCACGGCGGGTCTGTCCTTGCGCTACGGCATTTACGTCCGGAGCGACGTCGCAAACGACCGTTTTCTCATTGCGCACGAACTCGTCCACACCGCGCAGTACGAACGCCTCGGCAGTATCGCCGCGTTTCTCCGGCAGTACCTCCACGAGTGCATTACGATCGGCTACCCCGCTGCTCCGCTGGAGCAGGAGGCGATCGTTATGGCTGAAGGGCTGCGCGAAGACTCGAGGGCCTGATTCAGGCGGCTCTCATTTCCTCCGCCAGCGGCCTAGACCGACCACACTGGCTCCGCCGAGCAGGACCCAAAGCGCGCTGGGTTCCGGTACCGGGACGATTTCGATAAAGCCGCCTAGAGGGAGAGCCTGAGCGGGATAGGTGCCCGCCGCGAAACCCGCGGGATTGACAAACGAGAGGTCGGCGATTTGCCCGGCGCTGAGTCCACCCGCTGTATTGGTGAAGAGCAACTGATTGGAACCGCCGCCGGTGCTGCTGCCATTCCAGTCGGTGATGCTGAGAGTGGCCCCGGCGGCCCAGCTCGTCGCGACGCTATCACTCAGCGTGATGATGCCGCCAGCGTTGCCGGCTCCGAAATCCAGCGTCGAGCTGCCGATCGCGAGAGTCAGGGTGCCTAGCGTCTGGCTGAATCCAGCGGCATTGAATGTGCCGCCGCCCAGCGTCAGTAGTGCCGTGGTTTTGACGGCGTTCGTTTGCCCGAGTTGGAAGGTGCCGCCCGTGACGCCCAGGGATGTCGTGCCATTGATCGCTCCGCTCACGAGAAGAGTGCCGCTCGTCACACTCGTGGTGCCTGTATAGGTATTCGTGCCCGAGAGTGTCTGCGTCGCCGAGCCGGCTTCCACGAGTGAGATCGCGCCGGAGATCACGCCCGAGTGGGACAGTGCCGTGGAGTTGTTCAAGGTCAGTGTCGCGCTGCCCGTCGTGAGGCCGACTTTCACAGCAGCCGACAAGCCGCCGATTCGCTGGCTGAAAGCGGTGGACCCATTCAAGTTGTTCAGTTTCAACGTGCCCGTCGTGTTGGACGTCACGACACCGGTCGCTGACAGGGCGTTGGTGGCTCCGACGAAGGCCGTGGCGCCAGCGTTGTCGATCGTGAGGGTGCCCCAGGTGTTGGATGCATTGCTGAATTGCCAATTCGTCGTATCGAGGAGGGCTACCGTTCCAGTGCCGTAGGAGATCGAGCCGGTCACGTTTCCGAATCCGCCGCTATTGCGAAGCGTGAAGTTGTTCGCATTCGTGCCGATGTGGCTGACATTGCCTGCGACGATGCTTGGCGCGCCCACTGTTCCGCCCGCAAGGACGATCGCGATGCCGGTTGAAGTCGCGCCGCTGACGGTGATGTTTCCATTCCACGAGGCGTTCCCATTCAGGGCGAGCGTGGCGCGACCTGTCGTGGGAAGAGGGTGAGCGGGTTCGAAACGATCATGCCGGTATTGACCACCAGTCCGCCGGAGAAAGTGTTGGTGCCGGTCAGGGTGACGGGGCCTGTGCCGAGGGCTTGATTGTTGGCAACGATCACTGCCGTGTTGTCCGTGGCAGGCGTGATGATCGTGCCGCCGCTGTAGGTATTGGCGACATTCAAGGTGAGGGCTGTGGAAACAGCGCTGCCGGCCTTGATCGAAAGTGCTCCCGTTGTGTTCCCGCCGATGGCGTTTGCGAAGACGACCGCATTGCCATTCGTATCGAGTGAAGCGGTGGTGCCGTTGAGAAGCGTCAACCGGGAGGAGAGGTCCGTCGTCGTGCTCGTTCCCCATTGCAACGTGCCACCGCTCATCGTGATCGCGCCGGTTGTGCCGAGCGATCCTGTGGTGAAATTGAGCGTGCCGGCATTGACGAAGGTGCCTCCGCTGTACGTGTTGCTGGCGCCGCCGCTCAGCGCCACGATGCCCGCGCCCGTTTTGACCAGGGTGGTGGTGGCACCATCGGTGATCGGCGCGCTGATCGTGGCGGTATTGGCCGTTTGATTGAGCACCAGTTCCCCGCCCGCGGTCGGCAGTGCGGTGAGGGAGCCCGTGCCGGAAATGCCGAGCGTGACGCTGGAAAGGATGCCGCCAGTGGCGAGAGAATTGCCTCCGAGGGCGATGGTGTTTCCCGAGACCAGGCTGCGGATCGACGTCGCCGTCGAGTTGCCTGTGAGGGTATAGGTGCCTGCCGTGCTGGTGAGGTCGGCGTTTCCTGAGAGCGCACCGGCAAATGTGGCCGTTGTCAGCGTGGTATAACCCCCGGCAATGGTGGACAGGCCGACGACTGCTGTATTGGCGCTGTTTTTAGCGGCCCAATCCGTGCCGCCGATGGTGGCGTAAGCAGCGCCGGTCGTTGAATCGATCAGGATCGTGGATGCCGTTCCTGTCGTCGTCGTGAGTGCGCCTACGATAGCGAAGTTCACCGTGCCGCCGCTCGTGCGTCCGATCGCTCCGAGGGTGAGGGCGGGAGACGTGGTGATCGTGCTGGAGCCTGCGCCGAGCGTGAGTGTGCCACCGAAGGTGACGGCCGTGCCGCCTGCCGTGCTCAAGGTGCCGCCATTCAGGTTGGTCGTTTGATTGAACACCGAACCTCCGCCGGAGTTTGGCGCCAGATTGAGCGTGGCGCCGGGAGCGACGTTGACCGTGATCGTGTTCGATACGGTGGTATTCCTGCTGCTGCCGCCAGTGAAACTCAGCGTGCCGGAGTTGACGTTGAAGGTGCCGGTCCCGCCCGTCGATTGCACCGTGATGCCGTTCGCAAAGTTTACCGTTCCCGCGCCGGTGAGAGTCACCGTGTTGCCGTTCAAGTCGGCGATTTGTCCCGCCGTGGAGGCGCCTACCTGAAAGGACTTGCCCGAGGCCATATTCCAGATCGTGGGGTTTGCAGTGGTCCCGGCGCCCGCTGGAATCGCGAAGGCTGAGGTCCCTGCTGAGCCCACGGCGGTGTAGGTGAGATTCCCCGCATACCCAGTCGTGAGTCCGGCCCCATCGCTAATGCTACCGGTCCCTGCGACGCCGCTCGTTCCGAGCTGAAGCGCAAATCCGCTCGCCCCGGTGATCGTCATCGTCGCCGGCGTGTTGGTGCCATTCGACTGAATCGCCGCGGGATTCACGGTGGCTCCGAGCGTGATGGCGAGATTGGCGGGCGCGGTGCTGAACTGCACGGTATCGCCATTGGCAAAGATGCCCGTGCCACCGTTGATCCAGTTGGCGAGCGAGGTATTCCACGTGCCCGAGGCCGAGTTCCACTGGTCGATGGCCGCTGCGTGGGCTGCGGAGCCGATGGCGAGCGATGCGATGGTGGTGGAGAGGATTCGCTTGAGTTTCATGATGAGTTTGGGAAGGACGCGGTGTTGTCGGAAGCGAGGTTCTCAGATTTCTGAAACCCAGAAAGTCGGGTAAACAAACGACACGCCGCGCATCGGCAGTTCCGGTCTCCGGCCTTGGATTCGAGTACCGCGCGTGTCCGTGCAGGCCTCCTTGTGAGGTGGCGCTTGCGGCGCTATATGCCCCGCCTTTCCATGCGGTTTCACGCCATCCTGCCCCTGCTCTGCACGATGCTCCTGCCGATCCTCGCGCGCGGCGAAGACGCGCAAGCGGATGAGCGGCTCTTCCGAAACTGGACCACCCACGACGGCCTCCCGCACAATCGTGTGAAGGTCATGACCCAGACCCGCGACGGCTTTCTCTGGCTGGGTACCGACGGTGGCCTGGCCAGGTTCGATGGCGTGCGGTTTGAAACTTACGGGCTCGAGAATGGCCTCGCAGGCATGGAGGTGCGGGCGCTGCTCGAGAGGCGGGATGGATCCTTGTGGGGGGGCACCGTGAAAGGCGGCATCAGCGAGATACGCGAGGGGCGTGTGGTGCGGACCTATGGTGCCGACGATGGTCTTCCTTCACCCATCCGCTGCCTGGCGGAGGACTCGGAGGGAAGGGTGTGGGTGGGCGCTGGTGGCAAGGTCCTGCGGTTTGAAAACGGGCGATTTGTCGAGATGCCTAAGCCACCCTCCGCGAAACCGAACGCGGCAGCCGCGCTCATCTGCAGCCGCGAAGGTACCATGTGGGCGGCCTTCGGAGATCGGGGTGTCTTTCGATGGACTGGAGAGCACTGGGAGTCGCCCGAGGGGGAGCACGCGCCGAAGGGAGCGGGCGCCCTCGCCGAAGATGCCGAAGGGCGGCTGTGCGTGGGGTTGGGCATGACGTTCTGCTTTCCAGCACAGTGGGATCCGAAGCTTGGAATTCACGTGACTTGAAGTCGCGG